>Ga0185299_10001441_pt1 | contig 45877 bp, 39 predicted proteins | sample PaiPotPPA55metaG_FD_128002 | JGI IMG/M metagenome (GOLD analysis project Ga0185299, IMG submission 128002) | Iron sulfur acid spring bacterial and archeal communities from Banff, Canada, to study Microbial Dark Matter (Phase II) - Paint Pots PPA... ... | reverse complement strand
ATGCACGCCACCTTCATGGTCTTTTTCGTGCTGACTACCGCGCCCTTCGCGGCCTTTGGCAATTTCTTTCTGCCTATCCAGGTCGGCGCGGAAGATATGCCTTTCCCGCATTTCAACATGATGTCGTTCTGGACTACCTTCGTCGCTTTTTGTGTTCTCGTCTCCGCGTTCTTCACTACTGAGGGGCCACCTCTTTCTGGTTGGACCGCCTACGCGCCGCTCAGCGCCATCGGGAAAGACGCCGGACCGGGACAAGGCACCGGCCAGATTCTCTGGGCCGCAGCCATTGGTATTTTTTGTATCGGGCAATTACTCGGCGCTCTGAACTTCATCTCCACCGTGCTCGACATGCGCTGCAAGGGCATGACCTTGAAACGCCTTCCGGTGACGGCGTGGGCGTGGTTCATCACCTCCTGCATGGGTCTGACCGCCTTCGCGGTTTTAATGCCTGCGACGATCTTGCTGATCCTTGATCACGTCGCTGGCACCAGTTTCTTCATCGCTTCAGGTCTGGTGATTAACGACCAGTTGATACCACATTCCGGCGGTTCCACTCTTCTTTGGCAACACCTCTTTTGGTTCTTTGGTCACCCCGAGGTGTACATCGCGATCGTACCCGGCATGGGCATCATTACCCACGTTCTCATCACCAACATGCGCCGGCCCATGGTCAGCATGAAGGCTATCCTCTACTCCATGTGGGCCTTGGCCTTCTTGAGTTATATGGTGTACGGACACCACATGTTCGTCAGCGGGATGAATCCTTACTCCTCGCTCACGTTCTCTTTCCCCACCCTGATGATCACCATTCCTTCGACCGTGCTCGTGCTTATCTGGATCGGCAGTCTGTACGGATCAAAAATCCGCATCAATGCCGCGTCGCTTTTTGCGCTCGGTTTTATTTCCATGTTCGTTACTGGCGGAGTTAGTGGCTTCTTCCTCGCTCAACCATCTATCGACATCATGCTGCACGCGACTTACTTCGTCGTTGGTCACTTCCACATGGTTATGGGCGTGGCCGCAATTTTCGGAATCTTCTCCGGAACGTATTTCTGGTTCCCGAAGATGACCGGAAGAATGATGAACGACACTTTAGGCAAGGCCCATTTCTGGCTCACCTTCGTCGGTACTTACTGTACCTTCATGCCCTTCCACTACCTGGGTTGGGCCGCGAACGTCCGCCGCTACTCGGCGTTCACCGATGACTACTTGAAGCCGCTCATTCCGCTGCATCAGTTCATTACCATCGCCGCTCTGTTCACTGGCGCGGTGCAGCTCATCTTCCTATACAACCTAGTTCACAGCTTGTTCCGTGGGGCGCCAGCGCCCGCCAATCCATGGGAAGGTACGTCTCTCGAGTGGATTATGCCTTCGCCACCGCCGTGGAACAATTTTGGCGGTAAGGATCCGGTTGTCTATCACGATGCGGATCAGTACGGCGTGAAGACCGCTTCAGGGGCTGACTATATTATGCAAGACTCACCCGAGCCGTCTCCTACCGGGTGTTGACGGAGGATTGATTTCCGCTGAATGGAAAAATATGGCCACCACCATTCCCCCTCCAGAACCTGAAGCGCTGCCGCTACCGAAGCGTCCGCAACTGGGCGACGTCGGCGGTTCAGGCGGGCACGACTTCGTTCCAACTGACGGGAGTTTGAGAGCAATTGACCAATACTCTCCTGCGCCGTCATCCAGCGCGATTTGGGTGGGGATCGCGGCGATTTGCATGTCGTTCGCCGCGCTAACCAGCGCGCTGATCGTCCGTCAAGGCGCTTCTTCAGATTGGCGGCACCTGACTCTGCCTCCCATTCTATTCTTCAGCACGCTCGTAATTCTAGTCAGCAGTGGAACTCTCGAAGTGGCACGTCGCCATGTGGCCGCTTTCATGACTGGACGCGCAAGCCACGTTGAGAGCCCTCGACGTTGGCTGTACATCACGTTAGGCCTAGGCCTCTTGTTTGTGACCAGCCAATATATGGCTTGGTTGCAGCTGCGCTCACAAGGTTTATATCTGGCGACGAATCCGAACAGCTCTTTCTTTTATCTGTTTACCGCCATTCACGCGTTGCACGTGCTGGGCGGCCTCGCCGGTTTACTTCGAGTAATTATTAAATTGAGTCATTCGACGTTGCGCCGCAGTACCTTGGACGCGACTGCATATTACTGGCATTTTATGGGCGTACTTTGGATCTATCTCTTCGTCCTGCTGTGGATGAGAATTTAACGCGCTCGATCATAGAGGAGGCGTTGTGAGCCATAGTGAAGTGGTCCTGGAAGGTTCCGGACACGGGCACCATGTTCCCGTATTCGAGCCGTCGCCCTTTGCCGTTCCAGCAAAGAAATTGGCGATGTGGCTATTCATTATTTCCGACATCATGACCTTTGCCGGATGTCTGATTGCTTACGGATTTCTCAGGAACGCTCAGCCGGATTGGCCCAGGCCCTATCATTCCGGCACCATTATCAGCGTCATGATCATGACCTTCATCATGCTTACCAGCAGTCTGACCATGGTGCTGGCAGTCCGCGCTGCTCGTGCTGAGCGACGCGACGAAGCCTTCCGCTTTACCATGATCACCTTGCTGATGGGCGTCGTGTTCGTCGCCCTGCATGTGCGCGAATGGTTTAGCATGATCGGCCAGGGCGTAACCCTCTACAAAAACCCGTGGGGTACCGGGCTCTTTGGCGGCGCCTACTACAGCATCACCGGCATCGAGTTATTGCACGTGATCGCCGCACTCATAGCCTTTGTAATTGTGGGGATGGGCTATAAGCGTGGCCGCTACACCTCCGTGGACCTTGAGAACTGCGGCTTGTTTTGGCAATTTATCAACATTGTGTGGATGTTCGTTGTGCCCTTGGTCTATCTCATGGATGTGGCCGGCTGAAGTATAGATCGCGAAAGGAACCGTGATGACAAACGCACCGGAAGAGCAAGGCGGGACGGGCAAGTATTACGTTGTCTATGTCTGCATGCTGGTTATCTCCGCGATAGAACTTTTTGTCGCCTATCATCGCCCCAGCGGCGGTCAATTACTGGGCACGCTATTAATTTTGGCTTTTATCGGAGCGATCCTGGGCATTCTCTACTTTATGCACTTGGCGTCTGAAAATCGTAATGCGGTTATCGGATTTGCTGTCTTTACACTCTTTGTGCTTGCGACCATCAATTATGGCTGGACAGACAGCTTCCGACTTCTTCTCGGTGTGCCTTATGCAAAATAACGGCCATCGCGTTTTAGTCATTGCGAGGAACAATCCGTGAAGAGTAAGCGGCTTTTCCAATTGCTGACCATCGCCGTTGCAATCTTCGCGACGCTGGCTTTCTCCCCGGCGGCTTTTTCACAAAGTTGCGCCCTTTGTTACACGCAGGCGGCTTCTGCGGGACATCGGATGATTGAAGCTTTGCGCAGCGGGATATTGGTGCTGATCGTCCCACCGACGTTGATGTGGCTGGTAATCGCCGCAATCGCGCATGCTAAACGCAACCAGTTCAAACAGGCGAATCAAGTTTCTGGATCTGGTTCCGATTGGTAGCAGCCCGAAGTGATCGATGTTCCTCGTTCATCACTCAAAAAATCTAGAAAGCCAAAATTCTACCCGCCATTTCTGAAGCTATTAGCGACGGCGCTCTTATTCGTGGTTTCGGCGGCGTCTGCCCCAAGCCAGCTGTTGACACCGAAAATCTCTCAGACGCCACGCAGGCTGCCACTAACAAAGTTCTACGACACGCCTGACCCGCTGCCTTCCGGCCAACCGGGTGAGTTGATACGCTCCGAACCGTTCTACGAATATCTTTTGCCATACACCATATCGGCGGTTCGCATTCTTTATCACTCGCGCTCTCCTCACGAGAAAGATGTCGCAGCGTCGGGCGTAGTGCTGCTGCCGCGTGGAGCACCGCCTCCTGGTGGCTGGCCCATCGTCGCCTGGGCCCATGATTTAACCGGCTCCGCCAGGCAGTGTGCCCCGTCTTTATTAAAAACTCTGAATGAGGGTCCGTTGCTCTCCATGTATGTCGGCCTGGGATATGCCGTGGTGGCCTCCGACTACGCCGGATTGGGCACTAACTTTCCGTACGCGGTCCTTGATGTGCCGTCCAACGTGCAGGATGTGATCAACTCCGTTGCGGCGGCGCGCGCTGCTTTGCCGCAACTGGGATCGAAGTGGCTGGTTGCCGGCTATGCCCACGGTTCGCGGGTTGCCATTGGCATGGCCGAAGCGCTACCGAAGAACGCTGATTCAAATTTCTTGGGAGCTATCGGAATTTTGGGCGTTGCGGACCCGCCGGAATTTTTCGGGCACCTTGCAGAGGGGCCTTCATATCCCATGCTGGTTTTCTTGGCACAAGGAATTAAAAATCAGTATGCCGGATTCCGGGTCGACGAGATGCTGACGGACAAGGGCCTGGCGCTTTATAAATATTTCGGCGAAAGGTGTGAGGCGACTTCAGACCAGACACCCGGCTCCAACGAATTGTTAAAACCTGGTTGGCAGAATAACCAGTACATAAAAGAATTTTTCTCGAGGAACGCGCTAGGCCGCAAGCCCGCCTTCAGTCCCATATTGCTCATCAGCGGCGAGTCCGATGGCGACGTACCATCGTCACTTACTGCCGCCGTCGTGGGCCAGCTGTGCCAGCAGAAAGATCGCGTTCTTTTCGTCAACTACCCCGGTCTAAACGCGAGTGCAGTTCTTGGAAATTCGGTCGGCGAGCAAGTAAGTTGGATTCGGGCTCGATTTTCAGGCCGGCCTGCCCCCAGCAATTGCCACTGAGGCCGTGAAGAAGCGGGATTAAGTAAACGAATTAAGTAAGGAAGAGTGCGAAACTCGAATGACCATCTTCGTATGGCCCGCGTGCCTAATCGTCCTCGTGTTCCAGCGATTCTCGCACCTTGGCTAGTTCTTTCCGTTTGGATTTCTCCACATCCGGAAATGCCAGATTCAGTTCGTTCAACTCCGTTACGATCGCCACGGCTGCCACGACCCTGGTAAACCATTTATTATCCGCCGGGATCACGTACCACGGAGCGCTTTTGGTCGCAGTGTTTTGAATCGTCTCCTGGTAAGCGTCCTGGTATTGCTTCCAGTAACCGCGTTCCTTGATGTCGGCCATGGAAAACTTCCAGTTTTTCTCCGAATCGTCCAGCCGCGAGAGGAAGCGTTTTTTCTGCTCCTTTTTTGAAAGATGCAGAAAAAATTTAAGCACCACGATGCCGTTACGGGTAAGGTAGCGTTCAAATGCGTTGATATCTTCGTACCGTTCTTCCCAGATTGTTTTGGTAATAAGCTTCGCCGGTATTTTTTCATTTTGTAAAACGTTTGGATGAACGCGTACCACCAGGACCTCTTCATAATAAGAGCGGTTGAAAATGCCAATCTTGCCGCGCTCGGGAACCACCTTGTGACATCTCCACATAAAATCGTGATCTAGCTCTTCGTTGCTGGGCTCTTTGAATGACCACACATCGCAGCCCTGCGGATTGACTCCGGACATCACATGGCTGATCAATCCGTCTTTCCCGGCCGCGTCCATGCCCTGAATGATCACCAGCATTCCCCAGCGGTTCTGCGCGTAGAGTTTCTCCTGCAGATGTCTCAGCATTTCGACACTGTGCTGCAGCAGGCCATGAGCGCCCTGTTTGTCCTTCAGGCCTCCGGTGTCTTCCGGATCGTAGTCTTTCAAGCGAAACTTCTCACCTTGCGTTATACGGAATGGCGCCGAAAGCTGCGCTGCCTCTTTAGCGAATTTTTTGGTTTTCATGGCGTAGCAATAAGTGTAGCTGGAGATTGCGTGCCTGCGAAAGTATAGTGCGGAAGCAGCAATTCCTTGTCAGCGAATCAGGATTGTTCATGTCTCCACCACTGAATGCATTTTGGTCGATTGTGCGCCACTCGCCTGCGAGTCCCCTGACGTGAGTGGAGCCCTCGCACGCAAATTACGCTTCACCGATTATTTCGCACTCGCGTTTGGAACCATGGTTGGTGTCGGCTGGCTGGTCGTCATGGACGATTGGCTGGGCCGCGGCGGACCGCTTGGCGCGATTTTAGGGTTTGCAATCGGCGGAGTTCTTTTGTTGCCGGTGGGCTACGTTTATGGCCAGTGGGTGCAGCGCCTGCCAGACGCTGCCGGCGAAGCCGCCTACACCGCGCAGGTTTTTCCGCCATCCGTCAGTTACTTCACCGGATGGATCATGCTGCTCGCATATTTTATCGTCTGCCCTTGGGAAGCCGTGGCCGTCGGCAAACTGGCCGCTTATCTTTTTCCGTCGCTCAATTCATTCGAGCTATATCGCATCGCCGGTCACCCCGTGTTTCTCCCGCGACTGCTGCTGGGTCTGGGGCTGACCGTCTTCATCGCTCTTCTCAATTATCGCGGCGTTCGCGCCAGCGCAACATTTCAAAACTGGTCGGCAGGCACTGTCCTTGTGCTGTTCCTGGTAATTGTAGGAGCAAGCGCAGTGCACGGGTCTCCCGCGAATTTTCATCCTGCTTTCAGCTCCACGCCGCTCACCTCCATTTTACTTACGCTGCAGATCGTGCCGTATTTCATGACCGGCTTCGAGTCAGTGCCCAAGGTTGCCGAAGAAGCACACCCGGAGTTCAGAGCCCGCGGGTTTTCTCGCGCCATTTTTCTGGCGGTGATTGTCGGCGCAGGATTTTACGTGATGGTCACCGCCGCGGTAGCTTACGTTGCGCCGTGGCAAGGATTACTGGGCAAACCATTCGCCACCGCGGTCGCTTTCGAGCAGGGTACGCGCGCGCCTTGGCTGGTGCGCATCGTGATGGCTTCCGCAATGGTCGCATTGTTCGAAGTGTTCAACGGAAATTTTGTGGCTGCCAGCAGATTGTTATTTGCATTTGGCCGCCGCGGCACGATTCCCGCACGCTTCGGTAGAGTTCACGAAGCATTTCTGACTCCTTCCGTAGCGGTTGTGGGCATCGCATCGGCCACAATTGTGGGCCTGTTACTGGGCGACGCGATTCTCGTTCCCGTGACGGAGGTCGGCTCCATGGCTGCCGCGACCGGATGGTTCATGGCCTGTCTGTCGTTTTGGCTTGTGGAAAAGAATTCCAGTAAGCGGCTCATTACCAGCCTGGGAATCGGTGTTGCGCTCTTACTTGTGTTGATGAAACTGCTTCCGGTCTTCCCGGGACATTTTTCCATGGCCGAGTGGCTGGCTCTCGCTATATGGCTTACGATTGGATTGATGTTGCGTCGAGGCTAAGGCCAAAGCATCAATACGCTCGTGTATACTTTTTAAGCGCGAAATCTCACCGATACTTAATGATTCCATTTCTACATCTGGGGCCGCTGACCATTCCAACCTTTGGATTGATGGTCGCGACAGGATTGTTGGCGGCTGCTTATGTGCTTCAAGCGGATTTCGATCGCCGTCGCGCGTACCTCGCTCCCGCCAAAAAATCCAAAGGTGAGCAAGTCGAGCGTAAAGACGAAGGTTTTCTGATCATTGGCATCGCTGGTTTCGCCGGCTTGGTGGGAGCGCGGCTTTATCACGTGTTGGAAAGTCCGGGCGAGTTCTTCGCCGATCCATGGCCTTTGCTGTTCAGCCGCTTTGGATTTGCGTGGTTCGGCGGATTTCTGGGCGGACTGATCGCACTGATCATTTTGGCGCGCTATTTAAAAATCCCACTGCTCGAATTTCTGGACATTTGTTCGCCAGCCGCTGCTGTAGGTTATGCAATCGGCAGGATAGGATGCCTGCTATCCGGCGACGGCGATTACGGCCGCCCGACGCCGCTCCCATGGGGAATGAGTTTTCCAAATGGTGTGGTGCCAACTACCGATCGCGTGCACCCCACTCCGCTGTACGAATTTTTCATCTGGTTGGCCATTGCCGCGTTCCTTTGGCACATGGGAACGAAAACGCTGCAGAAACCCAAAGCCCGGGGCGAAATCTTCTGCAATTATTTGATCCTCACAGGCATCGCTCGTTTTTTGATCGAATTTATTCGCATCAATCCGCGTTCGTTTTTTGGCCTATCGAACGCGCAGGCGGCAAGCCTTGCCTCCATCCTGGCCGGCGCGGTGTTGCTTTGGCGTATTAAAAGCAAATTCTACGCGCTAAAGAAAGAGCATCGCATTGTTGAACACATTGCTGCGCACGGCGACGTCCTGCAACCGGAATATTCGCGGCGTACGCCCGAATGTCCTCATCCAGAACGTTGGCGCATGTACGATTCCATGACTGCCGAAGCGGAAGTTCTCGATTTTCTGTGCCAGCTGGTAAAAACTGTAAAGCCGGAAGTGATCGTGGAAACCGGCACTTTTTCCGGCTTGAGCACGCTCAGGCTCGCCGAAGGCCTGAAAGCAAATGGTGTGGGGCGGGTAATTACCTGCGAATTTGATTCCAAAGTTTTTGCTGCAGCGAAAGAAAGATTCGACTCTTCCGGTTTGGGAAATTGGATCGACGCGCGCAACGTGTCCAGCCTAGACATGAACGTGGAAGGCGCCATCGACATGCTTTTCTGTGACAGCGATGCTCCGCTGCGCGAGCAGGAAGTACGGCGATTTTTGCCGCAGATGAATCCGTGGGGACTGATTCTGATGCACGATGCCAATTCGGCGATGAAGATCGTGCGCGAATCAGCGCTTAGACTTGAAGCGGAAGGCTTGATTACCGCGTTGTTGTTGCCGACACCTCGTGGTTTGGTCCTGGCGCAAAAGAAAAGGTAGTTTTTTTGTGCGAAGCCATCATCGGGAATGGCTTTCCAATTATTAGAGCATCTGGCGCAAAACGTACTGCAGGATGCCCCCATGGCGGTAATACGCAACTTCTTCCGGCGTGTCAGCACGGGCGATCGCGGAAAAGGTTTTTTCCTTTCCGCCTGCCAGTTTCGCTTTTACCGAGATAAGTTTTTTTGGTGACAGCGAAGAGATGCCCTCAATCTCAAACGTTTCGTGGCCGGTAAGCCCCAACGATTCTCGAGTTGTACCAGCCGGATATTCAAGCGGCAATACGCCCATACCAATAAGGTTGCTGCGGTGAATGCGCTCGTAGCTTTCTGCAATTACCGCTCGCACGCCAAGCAGTCGCGTCCCTTTGGCAGCCCAATCGCGTGACGAACCGGAGCCATATTCTTTGCCTGCCAGGACCACCAAAGGCACACCCGCTTCGCGATATCGTACCGCGGCGTCGTAGATGGACATTTTTTCCGAATCGTTTTCTGAGCCGCTCGTTGCACCGTCCAAATAAAGTGTCCAACCGCCTTCTGTGCCGGGAGCGAGCTGATTGCGCAGCCGAATATTCGCAAACGTGCCGCGCATCATCACTTCATGATTGCCGCGTCGCGCGCCATAAGAGTTAAATTCGTGCGGCTTGACTCCATGGGCGATCAGGTATTTTCCAGCCGGACTGTCGACGGGAATGGAGCCCGCCGGGGAAATGTGATCGGTCGTCACGCTGTCGCCAAGAATCGCCAATACGCGCGCCCCGTGCACGTCGGCGAGCGCCGGCGCCTCCTTGGGCATGTTGTCGAAATACGGCGGCATCTTGATGTACGTCGATTTGGGATCCCATTGATAAATGTCGCCCGCGGGTACCGGCATGGATTTCCAGTGCGCGTCGCCTTCAAAAACCTGAGCATATTGCTTGCTGTACATTTCCGAAGTGACTGCTTCGCGAACGGTTTTTTCTATTTCCTGCGGAGTGGGCCAGATGTCGCGCAGATAAACTGGTTTGCCTTTCGCGTCGGAGCCCAGCGATTCCGTAGTCAGATCAACATCCATTCGTCCGGCCAGCGCATACGCGACCACCAGAGGCGGTGATGCCAGATAATTTGCGCGCACCAGCGGATGAATGCGTCCTTCGAAATTGCGATTTCCGCTGAGCACCGCAACGGCCACCATGTTGTTGTCTTTAATGGCAGCGCCTATGGCGTCGGGCAGCGGCCCACTGTTGCCGATACAGGTCGTGCAGCCGTAACCTACAAGATGAAACTTCAATTTTTCAAGATAAGGTGTGAGTCCGGCGGCCTGAAGATAATCCGTAACCACTTTTGATCCCGGCGCCAGGCTGGTCTTTACCCACGGCTTCACGCTCAGTCCGTGTTCCACCGCTTTTTTAGCAAGCAGCGCCGCGCCCAGCATTAACGACGGGTTTGAAGTGTTGGTGCAACTCGTGATTGCGGCAATCACCACCGCGCCGCTGGAAAGATCGAAAGAGTCGCCATTATTTTTGATCGCCGCATGAATCGCCGGTGCGCCTTCAACAACTTTTGCGAAGGAATTTTTCGCGTTGCGCAGCGCAACGCGGTCTTGCGGCCGCTTCGGACCAGCCACCGTGGATTCTACAGTCCCAAGATCAAGCTCGAGAGTGCCGTTGAAGTCCGGAGCCGGGGTCGCGTCGGTGCGGAAAAGCATCTGCTCTTTGCAGTAGGCTTCGACGAGCGCGATCTGCTCGGCAGGCCGCGCCGTGAAACGCAGATAATCCAGTGTCTCGGCATCGACAGGAAAGAAGCCCATGGTCGCGCCGTATTCAGGCGACATGTTGGCGATAGTGGCGCGATCCGGGATACTCAAGGTGGAAAGTCCCGAGCCGTAAAATTCCACAAATTTTCCGACCACGCCATGTTTACGCAACATTTCCGTCACCGTGAGAACCAGATCGGTAGCGGTCGCGCCCTCATTTAGTTTGCCATGCAAGCGAAATCCCACTACTTCGGGAACGAGCATCGAGGACGGCTGCCCCAACATCGCGGCTTCCGCTTCTATCCCGCCCACGCCCCATCCAAACACGCCCAGCGCGTTGATCATAGTGGTATGTGAATCAGTGCCCACCACAGAATCGGGATACGCTTCGGTTTTGTTGCCCGATGGCACGGCGCAAACAACGCGCGCCAGATATTCGAGATTTACCTGGTGGCAAATCCCGGTGTCTGGCGGAACTACTTTGAAATTGTGAAATGCGGTTTGGCCCCAGCGCAGGAATGCGTAGCGTTCCACATTGCGCTGAAATTCCAACTCCGCGTTCAGCCCGAAAGCATTCACGCTGCCAAAACTATCGACCTGCACCGAATGGTCGATGACCAATTCCGCGGGGAACAGCGGATTGATGCGCTTGGGATTTCCGCCCATGCGCTGCACCGCTTCGCGCATGGTGGCCAGATCGACGATGGCCGGCACGCCGGTGAAATCCTGCAACAGCACCCGCGCGGGCATGAAGGCAATTTCTTTTTCCGGAGTTCCGGGCCGCCAATTTGCCAGCGACTGGATGTCCGCGGGATGTACGAATCGGTTGTCTTCGCAGCGCAGAAGATTTTCAAGCAGAATACGAAGAGAAAAGGGAAGCTTGCTCAGATCCGCTACGCGATTTTTCTCAAGCGCTTCCAGGCGATGTATTTCGAAGCTCTGCGCCCCAACGCGCAGCGTGTCACGCGTGCCAAACGAATTTCCTGCGGAGATGGCCATCTCTCGGTCCTTTCAACCGTTGCCCAGCCCTCCATGATAACCGAAATCGAATTACGGCGCGGGCGGCTATACTGGTAGTGGCGTGAGCACCACTTTGAAAATCGTCTTAGTTTCCACTTATGAGCTGGGGCGCCAGCCTTTTGGCTTGGCTTCCCCTGCGGCTTGGCTGCGCAAACGCGAGCACAGTGTTGTCTGCATGGACCTGGCGCGGCAGGCGTTGAACGAGCCAGCAATTAAAGAAGCCGATTTAATCGCCATCTATCTGCCTATGCACACCGCGACACGTTTGGCGGCGCAAATTCTCCCCGCGTTGCGTGCGCAAAATCCCAGTGCACATTTTTGCTGTTACGGCCTTTATGCGCCTATGAATGAGGAGTACTTGCGCAGCCTAGGTGTATCAACAATTTTAGGCGGAGAGTTTGAAAATGGTTTGGTTCATTTGGCGCAGCGCTTGTCGCAGTCGAACGGGAATGGCAACCGTGGAGCTCAATCGGAACCGCAAGAAGAATCTTTAATCTCGCTGGAGCGCTTGAGATTCGAGGTGCCGGATCGCTCAGGAATGCCTGCCTTGCAGAAGTACGCTCATCTCATTGTTCCCGGCGACGGTTACCGTATTGTCGGCTCAACAGAAGCCAGCCGCGGATGCAAGCATCTGTGCCGCCACTGCCCCATCGTGCCGGTATACAACGGGGTTTTCAGGATCGTGCCGCGAGAAATTGTGCTTGAGGACGTACGCCGTCAAGTAGCCGTGGGTGCACAACATATCTCGTTCGGCGACCCGGACTTTTTTAATGGCATAGGTCACGCCATTCCGCTAGTCGAAGAATTTCACCGCGAATTCCCCAAGGTGACCTATGACGTCACTATAAAAATCGAGCACCTTAGAAAGCACGAAGAGCATTTGCCCAAGCTGAAAGAAACCGGTTGCCTGTTTGTAATTTCGGCAGTGGAGTCCGTAAACGACGTGTTCCTCGCCGCACTGGAAAAAGGCCACACACGCGCTGATTTCCTGCATGTCGCCTCCACGTTTCGCGCTTTGGACCTGACCTTGCATCCGACGTTCGTTCCTTTTTCACCGTGGACCACCGTCCATAATTATGTGGATCTGTTGCGCGTTTTGCATGAGGAGCAGCTCACGGAAAATGTAGCTCCCATTCAGCTGGGCATTCGGCTGTTGATTCCAGAGGGCTCGCGCATGCTGGAGCTCGAAGAAGTCAGCCGCGCGATCGGGCCTTTTGATCCGCAATCACTGGTGTATCCGTGGCGGCACTACGATTCACGCGTGGACGCATTGAGTGAGACGATACAAGAAATTGCCGCCGCAGCCGACCGAGACAAGGTGTCGCGCGCCGCCGTGTTTGAACGCATTTGGATGCTTGCCCATCGAGTCGCGGGAATGGAGCCGCCGCCGCTTTCGCGCGCTGAAAGCGCGCGAGCCGTTCCGTTTCTCAGCGAGCCCTGGTATTGCTGCGCGGAGCCTACAGCGGATCAGCTGATTTCCATTCGGCGGCCGAAACCACTCGTTAGCAATTCAACTGTCTTGCCAGACAGCTTCGTTTGACGCTGAGAGAATTAAATTAACAATGGATAATCCATCCAAACAAGGTCCATACAAGCAACGGCGATTGCTTCTGTTCACTAATAAACTGGGCTACCAGACGCGTAGCTTTGAACAAGCCGCCCAAAAACACGACACCGAACTCATCTACGTTACCGACCGCTGTCATCAGTTAGAAGATCCCTGGGGCGATCGAGCCATTGCGGTGCACTTTGAATCTGCGCAGTCCGCTGCAGTCGATGTGGTTGCAGCGCTGAACGGCAAAAGCGTCGATGGAGTCCTGGCCCTGGGAGATGCACCATCGGTGGCCGCCGCGTACACCGCTCGCGAGCTGGGAATTTCTTATAATCATCCGGCAGCCGTAGAAGCTTGCCGCTCAAAATTGCGTATGCGCGAAGTATTTCATCAAGCCGGTCTAAAAACACCATGGTTTCGCGTTATCAATCTCGAGCCATTGCCCGAGCCGGCATTGTTAGGGATTTCTTATCCATGTGTTTTGAAGCCGCTCTCGCTTTCGGCCAGCCGCGGCGTTATACGCGCGAATAATCGAGACGAATTCGTTTCCGCGGCACAACGCATTCGCAAATTACTCGAATCGCCGGAAATTCGCGCCACTCGTGAAGCAAATCTCGATCAGATTCTCGTGGAGGGTTACATTCCGGGTAAGGAAGTAGCCGTTGAAGGCCTGCTGACGGATGGAGTTCTTAAGGTCCTGGCGATCTTCGATAAGCCCGACCCACTAGAAGGCCCGTACTTCGAAGAAACAATTTATGTGACGCCGTCTAAATTCACGGAATCGCAACAACTGGCGATTCAAAAATGCGCTCAGGAGTCCGTTCGCGCCATCGGCCTAACGCGCGGTCCGGTGCACGCCGAATTTCGCATCCGTCATGAAGAAGGGGAGAGCGAAGTCTGGCCGCTGGAAATTGCCGCGAGGCCGATTGGCGGATTGTGTGCTCGGGCTCTGCGCTTCGTTGAAAATGAAAATCAAGCCATCGAGAATGAAAACGCGAATGAACAAGCAAGCATAGGACTGGAAGAGTTGCTGCTGCTCCACAGTTTAAACTTGCCGGTAAGCACTTGGACGCGCGAACGAATGGCCTCTGGTGTGATGATGATTCCTGTACCCAGCAGCGGAATATTAGAGAGTGTGCAGGGAGGAGAAACCGCTCGCGAGACTTCCGGGATCACCGAATTGCTGATTACCGCACGCCTGCGTGATTACATCGAAGCCTGGCCGGAGGGCGCCAGCTATCTGGGATTTTTATTTGCGGCTGCGGAAACGCCGCGCGAAGTTGAACAAACGCTCCGAGCGGCGCATGCGAAATTACGTTTTACGATGACTCCGAGACTTCTTGTGGAACACCCGACACGTCGTGCCAGCGGCCGTTCGGCTAGATAACCGCCAACGGCTACTCAAAAATTATCCTTTGGCTTTAGGCGGCACGTACCCTTCTGGCAACTTCGAACCTTCTCCGAAGAAAAATTGCTCCATTTGCTCTTCCATGATTTTCTGGGAATTAGGATCGAGCGGATTAAGCCGGTATTCGTTCATCACCATCTTGGAATGTTCCAGCCATAGCTTCCACGCATCTTTCGACACACTTTCGTAGACGCGTTTTCCAAGCTCGCCTTTCCACGGCACCCGATCAAGTCCGGGCAAATCTTTATTGAACTTCACGCAATGCACGATGCGCGTTCCTGGCTGGTTGGCGGGAGGCGTCGAGCCGCCATTTTCGTTGGCCATAAACTGATTCTCCTGAAAAACCTGCTTTTTGACCTTACTGCAAGTTCGAGTAAATTCCTAGTCGCGAAGCGATCATTCCTGCTGACCGCGCTAATGATGTTGGCCTTTTCCGCTGAGGATTCGCAGCCTGGGAAAACAGTTTGAAGCAACTCGCGGATGTTGTTATACAAGCAGTGGCCCAAATTCGAAGCTTCGAGTAAACAACCCCGGGCTTGATCGTTAGACCTGATCTGCGAAATCTGGAGGATCGCGTTCTTGGCCGACATTACCACTATGTTCTGGGACATTGGCGGAGTCATCCTCACCAATGGCTGGGGCCGGTCTTCCCGGCTGGAAGCCGCAAAAGTGTTCGGTCTGGACTGGGAAGAATTTGTGGACCGGCACGATCTGTGCTTTCCGGCTTTGGATGCCGGCCTGATCACTCTGAATGAATATCTGGACCGCACGCTCTTTTACCGGCCGCGCCCCTTCACACGCGAGGAATTTACTGTTTTTATTTTTGCGCAATCGAAAGAATTTCCAGAAACGCGCGCCATTCTTGATGAAGTAACACAGTCCAAAAAATATTTTATTGGTTCGATAAACAACGAGCCTTTGGAGCTTAACCAGTACCGTATCGATGTATTCGACCTGCGCCGGAACTTTGATGTTTTTTTTAGCTCTTGCTACGTACGCTCGCGGAAGCCTGAGGAAACCATCTTCCGTATTGCGCTGGAAGTTTCACAACGCCCACCAGAAAAATGCCTTTTTATCGATGACCGGGCCCTGAACCTGGAGGCGCCCCGGCGGTTGGGCATGCATGTTATTCACTACAAGAATGCCCAAGATTTGCGTTCTGAACTGCGAAAGCACCGTGTTGAGGTATAGTCTCCAGATGGTTAAATCGGTTAAATGCCGCCTTTTTTGATGGGAAGGTAAACCGTGATGGCGGACAACACTAATCCTGGCGGTGGCTACAACGGCACCGCCGAACCCGTTACCGTCGTTCTTTTTGGGGCTTCGGGCGATCTCGCGAAACGCAAAGTGATTCCCGCCATGTATGACCTGGCTATTCACAATTCCCTCGGACCTCGTTACACGATTGTAGGGTTTGCCCGCACGCCCATGAGCGACGACAGCTTTCGTTCGGCTTTGGGAGAAGCGGCCAAGAGCATTTCGGAAGTCGGACCCATCGACCCTAAACAATGGGATGAATTCGCAGACAAGCTGCATTACAGCCAGGGCGAATATGACGATCCGGAGTCTTACGCGCGTCTCGCCAAATGTCTGGAGGATTTGGAGGCAGCAAAAAATCTTGGCGGCAACCGCTTGTTTTATTTGTCCACGCCACCTGAAGTTTATCCCCACATCGTGGATCAATTGGGTAAAGCAGGACTGGCACGCGCAAAATCTCCCGATTCGTGGGTAAGAATCATCATCGAAAAACCCTTTGGACGGGACTTGGCGTCCGCCAAGGAGTTGAACAAAACGGTTTTGAATGTTTTCGAGGAAAAGCAGGTCTACCGCATCGATCATTACCTCGGAAAAGATACCGTGCAGAACTTGCTGGTGCTGCGCTTTGGCAACGGCATTTTTGAGCCGCTATGGAACCGGAATTATGTGGACCACGTGCAGATCACTGCTGCGGAAACGCTGGGCGTCGAGCGCCGCGGCGGTTTCTATGAAACTACCGGGGCATTACGCGACATGATCCAAAGTCATGTGCTGCAGCTCACCTCGCTCGTTGCCGTGGAGCCGCCCGCCTCTTTTGACGCCACATCGGTACGCAACGAAAAACTAAAAGTGTTGCAGTCTATTCGCCCGTTCAATCTGGAGATGGTTGCGCAGGCCGTCGTGCGCGGCCAATACGCGCCCGGGCAGGTTGGCGGCAAGCCCGTCGCAGGATACCGGCAAGAGCCCGGAGTAAGCAGCGCCTCGCGCACCGAGACTTTTGTGGCCGCCAAGTTATTGGTCGACAATTGGCGCTGGGCCGGTGTGCCATTTTATTTGCGTACCGGAAAACGTCTCGCAAAACGCAGCACTGAAATCGTGATTGAATTTCGACGCGCGCCGCACATGGTCTTCCGCGAACGCGATCTGGAACCAAATCGCTTGATCCTCAATATACAGCCCGATGAAGGAGTCTCCATTTCCTTCGTGGCCAAGCGTCCCGGAACCGAAATGAGCATCGGCAATGTGAACATGAATTTCAAATACAAAGAGGGCTTTGGCGAAGCTCCACGCAGCGCTTACGCCACGCTGGTGAATGATTGCGTGCGCGGCGACGCCACACTGTTCGATCGCGGCGATAACGTGGAGGCCGCCTGGGCGCTGATCGATCCAATCCTCGATGTCTGGACCGCGGCAAAAAGCGCCGGCGTCCCACAATATCCTGCCGGAAGCTGGGGCCCGCATGAGTCCGACGTTCTTCTTGAGCGCGACGGCAGGCATTGGCACAACCCGTAGTAAAGATGCCCGGTAACATTTCTTGAAGATTTAGGGGGAGCTGGTGATCCTTGCTGGGGATGTCGGCGGTACGAAGTGTAATCTCGCGCTGTTCTCGGAAACCCACGGCAAGCTCACTTTTGTTTTCAAACAAAGATTTGCCAGCAAGGAATTTGCGCAATTTACGCTCATCGTGAAGGAGTTTTTGCGGCAGGCCGCGCCCTACTTAGCGGGCCAGCGCATCGAAGCTGCCGGTTTTGGCGTCGCCGGTCCGGTCATCAAAAATCGCGTTCGCGCCACGAATCTTCCGTGGATCGTGGATACGGAAAATCTTGTCGACGAGCTGAAAGTAAAACAGGTCGTCGTTCTGAACGATCTGGGCGCCACGGGCCACAGTATCGAACATCTGCCTGCCGAAGATTTCTGCGTCCTCAATGTTGGTAAGTTCGAAACTGGCGGCACGAAAGCTCTGCTCGCAGCCGGGACCGGGCTCGGGCAGGCGATTTTGGTGTGGAATGAAAATGAAAATCGCTACAAAGTGGTGCCCTCTGAGGGCGGCCATTCCGATTTCGCGCCGCACACTGAATTGCAGATCGAACTTTTGCGCTTCATGCGGCGCCGCTATCCGCAGGTAAGTTGGGAATTGATTCTTTCGGGGCGCGGCTTTCGAACTCTCCATGAATTTCTTGCGCCCACTGTAAAACATGCCACCTTTGAAGATCCCGACGCCGATCCCGCGCCGGTTATTACCCGCCAGGGATTGGATAAATCGTGCCCCGTGTGCGTGGAGACGCTGGATTTGTGGTGCGCCATCTACGGCGCGGAAGCGGGAAATTTGGCGTTGAAAGTTTTGGCTCTCGGCGGCGTTTTTGTGGCCGGCGGAATTGCCGTAAAAATATTGGAGAAAATTAGGGACGGTTCATTTTTTCAGGCTTTCCAGGACAAATGGAAATTTGAACCGCTGATGAACAACATTCCAGTTTCGGTGATTCTGAATGAATCGGCGCCGCTGATTGGCGCGGCCTACGAAGCCCTTGCCGCCATCCAGAAGTAAGCCTTCAGAGGTGCCCTTAGCAGTAAAAGGTCCTGTGTGACATTTCTGGAAGAACAACTCGGCCCTTGGAAACCGGTTAGCCGCCCGGCGGCCATCGGCTGGCTGGCGTTCTACATAATTTTCTTTTTGTATGCCGCGTTGAATCATTCGGGCTTTCTCTTCCTCGATTACGTCAATCTGATCATTCACGAAGGCGGCCATTTTTTCTTCAGCTGGTTCGGTTACACCATCACCATTCTGGGCGGAACGCTGGGCGAGTTGATCGTGCCGCTATTGTGCGGGCTCTATTTTTTCCGGCAACGCGAGCTGGCCGCTGTAGCGTTTTGCAGTTTCTGGTTCTTCGAAAATTTTCTGTACATTGGCACGTACATGGCGGATGCCTGGGCTTTGGCGTTGCCGCTGGCCGGCTCAGGAGATCACGACTGGGAAATTCTGTTTGGCCAGTGGGGCGTCCTGCAGTACGACCAGCGCATCGGGGGAATTACAAGGGCGCTAGGTCGGCTCGGAATGTTGGCGGTCATCGCGTGGTTCGCGTGGCGAACGAAATTAATATCGCCGGAACCCGCCACGTAGCACTTCTGCTCCCCCTGCGGCCCTCTGTGTCTTACAGTTTTTTGGTAGACTACCATCACCCGTTCTAACGCGGTCCGCTCCGCGATGAAACATAATCATTTAAGGAATAACAACATGAGCAGCACGGCCACAACACAAACTCCCGATTTGCAAAATTATGTTCAAGGTGGGTGGCGCCGTTCCGCCACGCAAGAATACGTCGACGTTATAAACCCTGCGACCGCTGAATTGTTGGCACGCACTCCGCTCTCCACTGCAGCGGACGTTGCCGCCGCGGTCCAAGCCGCCGCGGATGCTTTTCCGGCATGGCGGCGCACGCCCCCTGGCGAACGGGTTCAATATCTTTTTAAGTTAAAAAATCTGCTCGAAGAACACATCGGCGAAATCGCGCGCCTGATCACCGAGGAAAACGGGAAAACTCTGGCGGAAGCGAAGGCGGAGATGCGTCGCGGCATTGAAAATGTCGAGGTGGCCTGCGGCATCCCGATGATGATGCAGGGTTACAACCTGGAAGATGTTACGCCAGGCGTGGACGAAATGTTGATCCGCCAACCACTCGGCGTGGTCGCCGCCATCGTGCCATTTAATTTTCCCGCGATGATTTCTTTCTGGTTTCTTCCGTACGCCATTGCCTGCGGCAACACATTCGTTCTGAAGCCATCCGAGCGCGTGCCCCTGACGATGCGACGGATTATCGAGCTTGTTGAAGCCACTGGCTTGCCGCGCGGCGTCGTAAATCTGGTGAATGGCGGGCGCGAAGTGGTTGATGCGCTGTGCGATCACCCACAGGTGCGAGCGATCAGTTTCGTGGGTTCCACGCCAGTAGCCAGACATGTTTATGCCCGTGCGGCCGCCAGCGGCAAGCGCATGCAATGCCAGGGTGGAGCGAAAAATCACGTCATCGTGTTGCCCGATGCGGATATGGAATTGGCTACGCAAATTATCGGTGACAGCGCATTCGGCTGCGCGGGACAACGGTGCCTCGCGGTTTCCGTCGCCGTCACCATCGGTGATGCGCAGAAGACTTTTCGCGACTCGATCAGCCATGCGGCGTCGTCGCTGCGAGTCGGCAATGGACTCAGTGCCGATGTACAGATGGGGCCGGTAATCAGCAAGGAAAGTAAGCAGCGCGTGGAGTCGTTAATCGCGACTGGGGTGGCCGAGGGAGCCAAGCCCATCGTAGACGGACGCAACGCAAAAATCCCCAATGCCGAAGGCGGCAATTTTATCAAGCCCACTATTCTCGACGGGGTGCCTGCGTCCAGCAAATTAACGCATACGGAAATCTTTGGCCCGGTGTTGAGCCTGGTGCACGCGGATTCCATAGACGAGGCCATGAACTTTTTACACAACAGTCCTTATGGCAACCAGGCCTCGCTTTTTACCACCAGTGGCGCGGCTGCAAGGAAATTTCGCTACGAAACGCCAGCGGGAAATATCGGCATCAACATTGGCGTGGCCGCGCCCATGGCGTACTTCCCATTCAGTGGATGGAAAGATAGTTTCTTCGGCATTTTGCATGGGCAGGGCAGAGACGCGGTGGAGTTCTATACCGAGTCGAAAATAGTCATCGAGCGTTGGTCAAGGCAGGAAACCAGAAAATTCTGATGCGGCCGACAGTATGAACACCAAGCCGCTGCAACTCGACGTAAACGAGCAGATCGAGTGCGCGCACACGCTCGGCTCCGAGTTTTATACCGACCCCGCGATTCTCGATATTGAAAAGACGCGCATTTTTTTGCGCACCTGGCAACTGGTCGGCACCCTCAGCCACGCGTGCGGTGAAGTTGACGGCGTTAGCCGCACCATAGCTGATCCAGAAAGTTTTTTTACGGCCGAGGTTGCGGGCGAGCCCGTCATCGTGGTGCGCGACAAGCAGGGCGTCTTGCGGGCCTTCAGCAATGTGTGTCGCCATCGTGCCGGACCCATCGCACTGGGCAGCGGATGCAAAAACGTACTGCGCTGCCAATATCACGGTTGGACTTATACGCTCGATGGCCGTCTGATTGGCACACCCGATGTGGACGGCGTGGAATTTTTCGATCGCAGCACCATGGGCATGGTGCCGCTACGCGTGGGAGTGTGGGAACAATTCATTTTCGTGAATTTCGATTTGCAAGCGGAGCCACTAGCTTCGTATTTGGGAAAAATTCCTGAGCAAGTTCACGGATTCCAGTTTGAAGGCCTGCAATTCGCGGAGCGCCGAGACTACGTTATCAACTCCAATTGGAAGGTGTACGTCGATAATTACTTAGAGGGCTATCACATTCCCATCGCGCATCCAGGATTAATGCGCGAGATCGATTACGCGCACTACCGCACCGACACATACCGCTATTACTCGCAACAATTCGCACCCATCCGCGCCATGAAAGCGGAAGAGAACACTGAGCGATTTTATGAGCCGGGCAGCGGGTTGCAGCAAGCGGTTTATTTCTGGATCTTCCCGAATTTGATGGTCAACATTTATCCGGACAATGTTTCGACCAACCTGATCGTGCCGATCTCACAAGACAAGACGCTGACTATTTTTGAATGGTTTTTTCACGACGTGGACGATAGCGCAGTGCAGGAGCGCATCCAGCGTGCCATTGCTTTCAGTGATCAAGTGCAGCAGGAAGATATCGGGCTTTGCGAAAATGTGCAGCGTGGTTTGCGTTCCGCGACTTATGATCGCGGCCGCTACTCGGTAAAGCGTGAAAATGGCGTGCACCATTTCCACATGCTGCTCGGCGAATTCCTCGGCCGCACGTAGGCCCGCTCAAGCGTTCTCATTCGAAAGACAAAAAATAATAGACCCCACGTGGCCCCCCGTAACGAGGGGCGCGCGGTTTTGTTTTAGACTCACGGTGCTGCAAACGCACCATGCTGCTGTAGACCTGTTCCTGCGCGTCTACCTTCCTACGGATGGGCGGGGGCGGGCGCCGGCTTAGCAGGCGCCGGAGTTTCGGCGCCGTGATTTTTCGGATAATCGAAATTGACCTTGGGAGCCTGACGCGCGCCTGCATCCGTTTTGAAGTACGCGTCATTACGCGTAAATCCAGCCATGCTGGCGATCAGACTGTTGGGGAACAGCGAGATGTACGTGTTGTAGTCCTGCACCGCTTGATTGTAGTTGCGACGCTCGATGGCGATGCGATTTTCCGTGCCTGCCAATTCATCCTGCAAGCGCATGAAATTTTCATTGGATTTAAGCTGCGGATAATTCTCGACAATCACCAGCAAACGCCCGAGCGCGGAGTCCAACTGCCCGTTGGCCGCGATTTTTTCCGCCGGAGTGCTGGCGCTAAGCAACGCCGAGCGCGCTCGCGCAATCTCGCCATAAACCACTTGCTCCTGGACGGCATAACCTTTAACCGTCTCCACCAAATTAGGAATCAAATCGGCGCGCCGTTGCAGCACGACATCCACCTGCGACCACGCCGCATTCACCGCTTCGCGCTTGATAGCCATCTGGTTGCGCCGGCCTACATAGGCACTACCCAGCACCAAAGCAAGAATCAGAAAAATAACCAAAATGACGATGCCTGTTTTCATATGCTCCTCAATTACCTGAAATTCAAGAATGTGCCTGCCTGGTCCGTTGCCACTGCTCCTTAGGCAAATGTTTGTCTAGCGCGCGAATTACTGATTCCACCGCCGCAAGATAAGCTCCGTAAGCCTGCGCGATTTCCACATGTGCATCGGTATGCTCTCGCAAACGCAGAATAGTTTCAAATGCCGAAGCGTCCGAGTGTGTTAGCGCCGTGGAACGGCTAATGATATCGCGCGGCTCGGTGGGTGGTTCTTCCCCAAACGCGATGATCACATGGCGCAACAAGGTGAGCACCGATGAAAAAGATTTGCGCAATATCGGTGTCAATTCGTGCGCATCGCCTGGAGCGCGAAAATACGCGTTACGCAACTTTAAGAGCACCGTTCGCAATTCATGTTCGACCTGCACGCGATGCAGATTGACGGGCAGCTTAAGGCTGGCGATCGGATCGCTGCCGAACAATACGCGGCGGCTGTCCTGCATATCGCGCAACTCGATGGAAAAAACATCCGCTGCTTGCTGCAACTCTTCGGCGGTAAAAAATAATGGTGACGGCTCTTTTTGTTCCACCACCCACCATCGCACGACCGGCGCTACGCGACCTAACTCTTCAATTGCCAGCGAACCGAGCACGCAGAGCACGTTCAAATCCGAATGATCGGGATGGTAGCCACCACGCGCGGCAGAGCCGTACAGGATCACTGATTGCAGATTCGCTGAGGAAACTTCTTTCAAGCGGCTCACCAGCTCGTTTAATTTTGTATCCGTCGAGAGCATGCTCTTGTCACTCCTTTGCTCCGCCAAAGCAACTGGCGCGCTCACCAACCGCCGGAGGCCCCACCGCCGCCACTGCTGCCGCCTCCGAATCCGCCAAATCCTCCGCCGCCGGAACCACCACCGCCCCAACCGCCCCCGCCAAATCCGCCCCCGCCCCAACCGCCGCCGCGCCCTCCGCCTCCGCTGTTCCATAAGCCCAATAAGGGCCAGATCCACCAGCCGCCCCCGCCGCGACCGGAGCCCCCTAACCCCCTCATGAACCATATCAACAGGAAGATAGCGATGATGAGCCAGAACGGAATTCCGCCCCGAGAACCTTCATCACGACGCTGGACCTGCCGCACCGGCGGCTGACCGCTCAACGTTACTCCGCGATCATCGGCAATATATTTGGCGAGTTGCCATGCGGCCGTTTCTATGGCGCTGCTGAAGTCGCCGCTCCGCAAAAACGGAACCATCGCACGGCCGGTGTCTCCGGCGCGCGCGTCGTTGATAACGGGCTCAAGGCCGTAGCCTACTTCGATCCGGTATTTGCGTTCGTCGGGGGACACCAGCAACAGCACGCCGCGATTGTCTTTCTTACTTCCCACGCCCAGCTGCTTATAAAGGTCTACTGCGTAATTCTCGATGCTTTGCCCTTCGAGCGAATGCACGGTAACAATGGCCATCTGCGCGCCGGTTTTTTGCTCAAGCTCAGCACATAACGCTTCCAGTCGAGCCTTGGTGTCCGGCTGAATCGCGCCGGCGAGATCGGTGACATAGCCGGCAGGATGAATTTTCTTGATGTCTTCAGCCGCTGCCGCGCAGGCAAATGCAAACAGCAGACAAAACAGTGCGAGGAGTCTTTGAGTGTGGGCGCGTTTCATGGCGGGGTTAGCGAGCCATTGAACTATATGTTGGCAGGTTATAGGTGTAAAGCGATCTCGAACTATCTTCGCCTGATTGCGCAGATCGTCGGTCGTGTTTGCGCCCTGCAGAATGAATTCCTCAAGACCACATCCACTTCTCAAGGTATTAACCAATTTTAAACCAAGCTGAAAAGTGTCTCTTTTTGCACAGTTTTGCCTCGCGCCCGAATGCTATTTTTTTCTCGTAGGCTCTCAGCCCCTCCATTCGGGTCATACGCAAGTCGGTACAAAGAAAAGACTATGAGAATCTTGCTTTATAACCCCGACAATGGGGTTACGCGCAATTTCATGCCGCACCTCTGGATGTTCCTGTTGCAGGCGCTCACTCCCGCAGGGCACGAGGTGGTGCTGATTGACGGCAATGCTCAGCCCATGGACGAAGAGGCCATCGCTAAATTTGTGATCGCCGAAAAGATCGGGCTGGTGGGCATCGGGGCCATGACGCGCATGATTGCCAAGGCCTACCGCATGGCTGACGCGATTCGCGCCGTCGGCGTGCCGGTTGTTATGGGCGGCCCGCACGTTACGGAAATGGCCGATGAGGCCCTCGGGAGAGCCGGGGGACCGCGCCATGCCGACGCCGTCGCGCTTGGCGAAGCCGACGAAACCTGGCCGAGAATTGTTAACGATGCTGCTGCGGGTGCGCTGAAAGACCTCTACGCTCCGGTTGATGCCTTTGGCCAGGAACATAAGCCGTCGTTGCAAACGTACCCGCCAATTCCGTGGGACACCATCGATCTGAAACAATTCAATATCGTTCCAAAGTTTTTCAAATCCATGCTGCAAAAAATTGGCGAAGGCTGGGGAACATTCCGCATTATCCCCGTGGAGTCCGGGCGCGGCTGTCCTTACGGGTGCGAGTTCTGCACGGTGACAGGATTTTTTGGGGACTCCATCCGCTTTCGCACCAACAAAAGCGTGGTGAATGAGTTGTTGCTGCTGAAAGTGCGCGCGAAAAAAGAGCGCGGACAGATCGCGGTGTTTTTCATCGACGATAACTTTGCCATCAACATCAAGCGCACCAAATCGCTGCTGCGCGACATTATTGCTGCTGAGGCGCAAGTACATTGGGTGGCACAAATCAGCGCCAACCTGCTGCGCGATGAAGAGCTCGTCGACCTGATCGCTGCCGCGGGTGGCAAGTGGATCTTCATCGGAATGGAGTCCATCGATCCTGCCAACCTGAAAGACGTTAACAAGGGTTTCAATAAGCCTGGTGAGTATGCGGCCGTGCTTCAGCGGCTTGCCGACCGCAACGTGTTCGCGATTACCTCTTTTATTTTTGGGATGGACAACGATACGACCGGAGTCGCGGAGCGCACTTTGCAGCAGATCCGCACGTGGCCGCCGGGATTGCCTATCTTTGGTTTGCTGACGCCGCTGCCGGCGACGCCTCTATATAAAAGGTTACAGGCCGCAGGAAGGCTGACGCGGCCGAAACATTGGCAAGAATTTATACCCTTTGCCATGGCCCACACGCCCCTGAAGATGACGATTGACGAAGCGCACGCTGAAGTGAAATACGGATGGTCGAAATCGTATAGCCCGGAGGCCATCGCAAAGGCTTTGGCCGCAGTGGCTCACAAGCCCTTGGGATACCGCGTAAATATTCTTATCTCGCGGCTTTGTTTCCGCGGAATTTATTTCCCTCAGCTTGGGCGCTTCGCATGGATCAAAACCATCGCCGAAAACCGGCGAGCCATCTTTAGCCTGATAAGAGAAGGCTTCGGGGTCAGACGCGCCGCACGTTCAGGGTCATTGCGCCTGTCTTCCACGGCGCCGCGCTAAATGTTCAACGCAGCGTCAGACCAAGCATTCCACGAGGACTAGCTTCTTAAATGGAAGTTCGAAACTTTCCGCAAGGGAAGAGCACTCGTTCAGCGGCAAAACGGGTTGTTGAACGCGTCCAGGAAACTCATTATATGTCCGTCCATCAAGTTCTCTACCCGCCTCGGATTTGCGGACCCCGCCCCACTGTTTGAAAAAAAAGGGAATTCCAGCGAGTCGACATTGATCTCTCACAGAAAGCACCGATTGTTTCTTCAACGGTCTTGCCCCTGGACCGCTCTCCCCGCCGACAATTACCCAGCCGATTCCGTCGAGATTGAGCGTGGCTAAATCTTCTAATAATGGTTCAACCGAGAGAAAACGGACAGAGGCCTTGGCTTTCTGTAGATCGGCGATGCGTGGAACACCATATTTTTGATCTTCAACACTTACGCCCCACCAAATATGGGGATGGTCTGCCGTAAAACTCAGTTTGGAATTCAGGAGCTTTTTCAGCCGTTCAGATCGCTTGGTCAAGACTTGGTAGGTATGCCAATTTGCAGCCACCATGACTCTGGCAACCGCGGAGATATAGTCCTCAGGCACGGCATCATGAAAAAGGTCACTCATGGAGTTCACGAAAATCATTTTGGGCGAGCGCCATCGCAGAGGTTCGGCAAGTTTTGTGGGCACTAAACGTAGATCAAAGCCTTGCTCGTACGGGTGACCTTTAACTCCCCGAAAACGCTCCGCAAATGTTTCGGCATAGCAGTGTTTGCAACCGGGGCTAATCTTCGTGCAGCCCCTGACTGGATTCCACGTTGCGTCAGTCCATTCGATCTCTGAATTTAAAGACATCATTAGCCCCTGTCCTGATACTTCTTGAAGATATGGGAAACAATCTTTTCCGCGGTGTCAACCCGTGAGGCAAAGAACAAGTAGTAAACGATAGCACCAATTGAATTCTTCATTGGCTGCGGGGTCGGAACTCGTTCAAAACCTGCAACCTGCTTTAGCCTCTGCCGAAACGCTTCGGCCACAACTTTATTCGGTTGCTTTTCAGGATACTCGAAAGATTTCTGCTCGTCTGATACGCGTTTTCTCTCCAGGATTCGTCTCCCCAAAATGCATTCATCCGGGCGATCTGCCTGCTACTGACTTTTTCTGGGTCATGCCAAAGAACATTTCTGTTAACGTGAGCGACTGGAAAGTTTAAGAACATATCCAAAGTCTTCATTTGGCCGGCTCGATGAATTACACTCCAATCGAGATGAAGTCCGTAAGGGTCGAGGAAGAATAACCCCCGTCGATATTCTTCATATCTAACTCTTGGGAAACCTTTTTCAAGCAGAATCTGATTGCAGTTACCCTCATAAATGAAAACATCGTCCCTGATTCCTTGAAAGGAGGTCGGACGTTAAGCGCATTCATCGGACTCCCAGGTACAAAATCTCCAGAAGAGCGCGTCAGGTGAACCCCGGCCCCGGCAGAAGCATCAATATAGATGTGACGGAGCGGCGGCTCCTTCTGAGCAGAGAGAATTTTTGAATACTCGGTGGCGTAATTCTTTAGAATTTCCAGTTTAATCTCGGACCAATACCCTATCTCATCGAACCGAAACTCATCGTTCGTCATTGCCAGATTCGCCTCATTGTAAAATTCCCTCAGGCTAGATGTCGGAATACTTATAAAGGTAAGTAACAAGAATATATAAGTTACTGTGATCTATTATAGGAATGGGGTCTTCCCGGTAACGGCGACGTTTCGAAGTTCATTGATTTCGCGCGCAATGGCAAAGTTTGGGAGCGCGACCCCGCGTAACGTAAATCGGCTGCCGCGAGTTTTTTTCACCTGATGCTAGTGAAATGCGGCGGCCAACAAATCGACCATTAACCGGATCGCGGTTTGCGCGGTACGGCCGCTGGGATCGCGATACGGGTTCACCTCTACAATGTCGAGTCCTACCAATTTTCCTTTGGTGGGAATCTGTTTCATGAGTTCGTCAATCTCTTGAAAATTCAAGCCGCCTGGCTCGAGCGTGCCGGTTCCCGGCGCTAACGTGGGATCCATGGAGTCCACGTCGAAGGTGACGTAGATATTTTCGCTTTGCGGAATTTGTTCAATGGCAGCACTAATTCCGCGCCGGTGGATTTCTTCAGACGTGACAACTTGGGTGGGAATTGCCTTGGCGTTGCCGGCGGCTTCCTGATCATTGGCGATGCCGCGCATGCCGATCTGCGTGATGTGCTTCACGGTGGGCAGCTTGGCGACGCGGAGTACCCACGAGGCATGATCCAGATTGCCTTTTGCGCCCGTCCAGGTATCGAGATGCGCGTCAATGTGCACGACGGTAAGCGGGACGTCATAAGCGCGAATAATCGGGAAGGTGATGCTGTGATCGCCGCCTAAAACAATTGGAAAGGCTTTCTTCGAGAGAATTTTCTTAATTGCTTCGGTGATTTTCGCGTCAGTCTCCACGGGAACGGTGGGATAAATCACCACGTCGCCAACGTCGACCCATTGTTTGCCCTTTAAAACCGTGCGATCGCCGTCGATGTAATAGAAGCCTTCGGTCAAATCGTGCGCGTATTCCTGAGAATTTTCACGCATGTCACGCGGCCCGTATCGCTCGCCGGGCTGGCCCCAAGTGCCCTCATCAAAAGGCACGCCCAGCACGGCGAAGTCGGCTTTCAGGTGGTCCAGGTCGGGATCGTATCGCGCACTCAGAAATGTGCGCACGCCGACGAATGTGGGTGCCGTCTGAGCCGATGCGCTTCGCGGAACTACCAGCATCAAAGACAGAAAGCATCCCGCAACGATCATCTTGGTCATCATATTTCCTTTACGCGATTCAATTGCCGGGTGCTGCCCGCAATATTTTTTCTTCCGCTTAGCTTACCGTAGCGCGCCATGCTCGCAATACTTCCGCCACCGTCCAGGCTTGTGCAATACATCCTCGTGAAGTGAACGGCACTTCGCCATCGAAAATCTCGCTGAGCGTGCCCAAGCCGTGCGAATGAATTTGTTTACCGAGTGGCTCAAGAAAACTCATGGCCGCAGCGAGATCCGCGTACACACGCAGATGCGCCAGTACAAATGGGCCGAGTAGCCAGCCCCACACGGTGCCTTGATGATAGGCGCCGTCTCGATCTCGACTGTTGCCACCATAATGTCCCTGATAGCCGGGTTCGCTTTGCGCGAGACTGCGGAGCCCGTAAGAAGTAACGAGCCTCTGGGCGCAAATATCAACAACCGCTTTTTGCTGTTCCACGGGAAGAGGGCTCTGCGGCAAAGACACCGCAAAAATCTGGTTTGGTCGAAGAGTGGCGTCATTTCCAATTCCCGGCGAGTCGATGACGTCGTAGCAGTAACCGGCCGAGTGATTCCAGAATTTAGAGAAACTTTGTTTTACGCGCGCGGCTAATTTCGTGAAGGGCTCAGCAGATTGCTTCGCCGCCGAAGCGAGACTCGCCATGGTTTCCAGCGCATTAAACCACAGCGCATTAATCTCCACCGGCTTCCCGATTCGCGGTGTGACTACCCAGTCGCCGACCTTGGCGTCCATCCAGGTGAGTTGAACGCCGGGTTCGCCGGCGTAAAGCAGACCATCGGCCTGGTCAACATGAATTTGATAGCGCGTGCCTGCCACGTGCGCATCGATCATTTGCGCCATCACCGGAAAGAGCTTGGCCAGCGTTTCGGTGTCTTGCGTAGCCGCAAAATATTGGCGACTAGCTTCGAAGAACCACAGCGCGGCGTCCACGGTGTTGTACTCGGGGCGCCCACCCGCGTCGGGGAAATTATTGGGTAGCATGCCACCGTCGACGTATCGCGCGAACGACAAGAGGATTGTTTTTGCAATGTCGGGCCGGCCGGTTACTAAGGTTAATCCAGGGAGCGCGATCATCGTGTCGCGCCCCCAATCGCCAAACCAGTGATAGCCGGCGATGATGGACTTCCCATGCGCATCTTGAGGGTCATCAGGTCCGTCACGCCTCACCATAAATTGGTCCGCGGCGAGAACGAGTTGCCGAACCCAAGTGGGCGCCGCTGAAGCGGCGGGCTCATCAGCGGAAGACCACTGCACGAGCAGGTCCGATTCGCGCTTTGCGTTTTGCGCACCCGCTACATCACCGTCGAGCGCTGCGCTCCCATCTGTAGAAAAAACGATAGTTACACTCTGATTTAGTTGTAGTGCTGCGCGAAAGACCGCAGCCAAAAGGTAATCTTCGCGATCGTCAAGACCACGATATTTTTCGAGCGGTAGAAAATAATCACGCAGCCAGTCATGCCGTGGCTCGGCCGTGGCGCCCGCGCTTAACAGATAAAAGGGAATTGCGCCTTCGAATGCGGTGATTTGCAAGCCATTCTTCATTGCGTCAATTTTCATGTGCCAATCGCCTGCGTGAGTATTGGAATGAAAATCGCGATAGTTGATAAGAGTTCTCAGTTCCAACTCCAAGGATTGGCTTCCGCGTAACATCGTGTACTGCACATACGTGGTGTTCTCGCCATAACGCATCCATACGCGTTTCTCGAGCAGGGCATCGCCAATGGCAAAACGCCAAACAGGCGTAGTTCCGTCCAGCCGAAAACTTTCGATGTGTACATGGCCCTGGGGTTCGACAGCTCCGCTGGCCCAGCGATTGGTTCCGAGCGCATAATCCGCGGCGTCATAATTGGCGATTTCATCGAGCTTGGCTACAAGTTGCATGCGGCCAACCGGCGGATTCAACGCTGCTACCAGTAAGCCGTGATAGCGACGGGTAAGATTGCCACTCACGGTGCCCGAAGCGAATCCCCCAACACCGTTAGTGACCAACCACTCGCGTTGTTCCGCGACATCGAGCACTCCGCAGATTTCGCGGCCAAATTCCACTTGTGCATTCGGTGAGGCGCTGATCTTTGCTTTCGCGCGCCGGGAAATTGCTCGCGGCTTTTTCGTTGCCATCCCCTGATCGTCTCCGTATGAGTTAGCAGTCTTAGAGCGCGTGGCTATGCGAAAGAATCGCATTTTATTGGAATGCGATGCAAAGTGATTTCATATCGCAGCCAAACTTTTTGGTGCGCAGCAAATTTGTGGAGGGACACGAGTACGAAGACAGTTTCTGCTACTTTAGAATTATTGGTTGCGGGGGTTTCCGGAAACGGCGAATTATGATGTGGCAAATCGCGATAGGCACCATGAAGCCGGACCCGAACACCAGTCGAAATGCGGATTTATGCTCACCATTGCGCCAGCAGTCTCGGTACGCAAACGCTAAAGCCCTGCCCCCCAGGGTGGCGTACCTGTTCCAGCTTGGTTTGCCGAATTCACCCTGCCGATCTAAACGAATGAGTCTAAGTATGGCGTCAGCTGTCGCGTTAACATTCTTGCTGGTATTTTCTCCGTGGACCCGATAGGCCGAAGTGTAAGGTTTTTTGATGACGACAAATGGACTGTAGTCTCCGACTCGAAGTTGAATATACGTGTCATCGGCGTGAAATGTCTGCGGTGTACTGTTGTGCCGTCCACCACCCACGGCATCGAAAACTGATTTTCGTACGATGGTGCTGTTAGAACTGAGAGATGTGGTCTTAGAGGCATAGTTTCTGAATTTGAAAATTTCTATGATGTCTGGCGGAGGAAACTGCGGAGGTGGCTCGCCGTCTTGAAAAAACGATATGCTGCCCAGAAGCAGAGGCGGGGAATCCGTGGCGCGAATTACTTTATCAAACGTTTCCAGCGCGAAGGGTAGAAACAGGTCGTCGCTATCCAGGTACACGAGATATTCACCCTGGGCTAAAGCCGCTGCAGTGTTACGAGCGATCTCTGGTCCCTGATTGCGTTGTTGAATAAGTTTGAGCTTGTTTCCGTAGGATTTCAGTACTTCGGCCGACCTGTCCGTGGATCCGTCATCAATAGCAAGCAGCTCGAAGTCGGTAAAAGTCTGGTTTAGAACGGAATCAACGGCCTGCCTTACGTAATTTTCCCTGTTGTAAACCGGAAGCAATACGCTAAAGCGAACGCTCATTAAGTGGAGTATAGCTTGAGGGTCGGACGCCAGCCAGAGCCGTGCCAGCGATTGCGCTTACGTTTTCTTGGGCAGAACGTCTACCATCAAGATACAATTGATGGTAGGATGTCTACCAACATGACCAAAGAAACTTCAAGCCGGATGGCTCTGCTGCAGGGCACGCTCGATATGCTCATTCTCCGCACACTGCTCACTGGCCCGGCGCATGGGCATCAGATCGCCAAGCACATTCAACGCACCACAGAAGAGGTGCTCCAGGTGGAGCATGGATCGCTGTACCCGGCGCTTCACCGGCTGGAGCGCAAAGGTTGGGTCGCCGCAAAGTGGGAGGCCCCGGCGGATCGCAACCGTGAATTCAAATATTACCGTCTGACCACGGCAGGCAGAAGGCAGTTGGCGGTGGAAGAATCCAAGTGGAAGCAATTGGCGGCGGCGATTTCAAGCGTAATGTGGCCGTCACCGGAGAGCTGAAATGCATATCTGGCGCATCGTGTTCGATCGAATGATGGGCCGAAGGGCCGGACAAGAAAAAGATTTCGAGCGCGAATTGCGCACCCATCTGGATCTTGAAGTTGAAGAGCAACAGGACGCAGGCGTGTCTGCCGAGGAAGCCCGGTATGCCGCCCGCCGCGCGTTCGGCAACACCACTTTGGTGACGGAAGACGTTCGCGAAGCATGGGGATGGACATGGCTTGAGCGGCTGATTCAGGATACGCGTTTCGGTTTGCGGCAACTCGGCAACAGTCCGGGATTCACCGCCGTCGCCATTCTTACGCTGGCACTGGGAATTGGCGCGAATACCGCCATTTTTACGCTGGTGCACGCTGTGATGCTGAAGTCTTTGCCGGTGCCGAAGCCGGACCAACTCTATAGTTTGGGAAATACCAAACTCTGCTGCGATACCACCGACATTGAACCCTTGCACGACAATTTCGCACTCTATTCCTTTGCGCTGTACAAACACGTGCGCGATAACACGCCTGAATTCTCCCAACTTGCTGCATTCCAATCCTGGCTAGCCAACTTGAGCGTTCGCCGCAGCGGGGTCGACGGTATCGCGGAACCCTATTTCGGTGAATTTGTGTCAGGTAATTATTTTTCGCTCTTTGAGATTGGCGCATTTGCCGGACGAACTCTCACTCCTGCCGACGATCGACCGAATGCCCAACCTGTAGCTGTGGTGAGTTACCGTACATGGTCACAAAATCTTGGATCTGATCCATCCGTGATCGGCGCCACGTTCACCATCAACGGCCAATCCATGACGGTCGTGGGCATCATGCCGCCGCGATTTTTTGGCGATACGCTGCGTAGCGATCCCGCCGATTTTTGGATTCCGCTGGCCATGGAACCGAATCTTGATCGCGACGATTCTTTCTTGAACCAATCGAGCGAGTTCTGGCTCTATGCCGTTGGGCGATTGCAACCCGGGACGAGTCCTGTGCAAGTGCAGGCGAAGGTGAAAACAGAAATTCAGCAGTGGCTAAGCGATCAGAAGGGCAACTCCGAGCGCACTCGTCAACTGATCGGAACTCTTCGCATGGCGCTCACTCCAGCGGGCAGCGGGGTGACCCGTTTGCGCACCACGTACGGCGATGGTCTTTACCTGCTTACGGTGATTTCAGCGCTAGTTTTACTCATCGCTTGCGCGAATATTGCCAACCTTTTGCTAGTGCGCGCGACCGCCGGCCGATTGCAGACCGCGCTGCGCGTGGCTCTTGGGGCGTCGCGCGGCAGGCTGATCAGGCAGATGCTTACGGAAGGCATTCTGCTGTCCATCCTGGGCGGCGTGGCAGGTGTGATCGTTTCGTTCATCGGGATACGAGCAATCCTGCTGCTGGCTTTTCGCGGCGCAAAGTATGTTCCGATTGATGCCAGTCCTTCATTGTCGGTCCTGGGATTCGCCCTGGTGCTCTCGCTGATTACGGGAATTATTTTCAGTGTCGCGCCTGCTTTGATCGCCTCTCGCGCGCATCCGGGAGAAACACTGCGCGGCGCAGGCCGTGCCACCGGTGATAATTCTGCGCTTCCGCAAAAGATACTCGTAGCCATGCAGGCCTCGATGTCGCTTGTGCTGCTGGTTGGAGCGGGTTTGATGACGCAGAGCCTTCGCAACCTGCAGAAACAGCAATTCGGTTTTGATTCTCAATCGCGCCTGATCGTGCGCCTCAATCCCGCGCTCGCCGGCTATTCCTTCGAACGTCTTCCTGGCCTTTACCGCCAGCTCCAGGATCGCTTTAGCCGCATGCCAGGTGTGTTAAGCGCCAGCATGGCTCTGCACAGCCCGATGGATGGCTGGAATTGGGGTGGAGATGTTTCGATTGCTGGCCGCCCGCCTTCGCCCAACTCCGGGGATGAAAATGTGCAATACGACTTTATTGGGCCGCACTACTTTGAAACCATCGGTACGAGGCTCTTGAGCGGCCGCCCGATTGAGGAGCGCGATACGCCGAGCTCCGGCCATGTTGTGGTGATCAATGATACGTTCGCTCGAAAATTTTTCTCGCACGCAAATCCCCTCGGGAAACATCTGGGATTCAACGGAATTAGCCACGCGGGCGATTATGAAATCGTGGGTGTTGTGGAAGATACGAAATATATCGACCCCAAAATTCCTGCGGAGCCCATGGTGTTTATTCCTTTGTTGCAGACCGTAAGCTATGAAGGGCCAACGGAGAAGGCTTATCAAATCTGGGGGAATTATATCGACGGCGTGCAACTTCATGTCGCGGGCCGTCCTGAGAATTTGCAGACTCAGGTCCGTAACGCATTAGCAGAAATCGATCCTAATTTGACCGCCATCAAAATAACCAATCTGGAAGAACAGCTCGATTCCAGGCTCAACAGCCAACGACTCATCGCCCAACTCACGTCATTGTACGGAGCTTTGGCTTTGGTACTGGCCTGCGTCGGGCTATACGGTGTGGCCGCCTACACTGTCGCACGACGAACTAGTGAGATCGGCCTGCGTATGGCCATCGGTGCGAATAGCAAGCAAGTCCTCGGTATGGTCCTGCGGAGTGCCATGGCGCCAATCGTCCTGGGTCTTGGCATCGGGATCCCAGTTGTAATCACAGGTGGTCACGCCATTGCCAGCCAGTTGTATGGCGTGAAGAGCTACGATCCGCCCATTCTCGGCCTGGCCATTGTTGTACTGGCCTCTTCTGCGGCGCTTGCTGCAGTGATACCGGCTCGTCGCGCTGCTTCCATCGATCCCATGCGCGCTCTGCGGAATGAGTGATACGGCGCGCCTAAGGTTGGACGACAAACGGGAACATTGGATACTAAACTGAGTATTTGCTTCCAGGCGCCAAATTGTGTTGAAAATATACGCTTACATGACTTCTAAGCGCTTCGGTTTTGCCTCTGTTTAACGAGACGAAAGACAACCTGCGTAACGCCGGGGATTAGTTACGCGATCACAAAACCTGCGTCCTTTTGGATTAAACTTCGCATCCAACGAGCATCAGTTGGTCGGGGGTGATTTACCATGAGCGATCCGCTAGGTTCGCTCGTGTGTGCCCAAGGTCTCCGCAGCGATTCGCAATACCATCAGTCCGGAGATCGGAGGGACCATCCAGCTCGAAGAAATTGAAAATGTGCCGCTCGTAAACCGCAACGTGGACCAGTTGCTCGAACTCACGCCCGGGGTCCAGAACAGCACGTTCAACCCTGGCCAACCCAATCCCGTGATAACCCTCGGATATCCTGAGCAACGAACATTCATCAATGGCGGTGTGGATGGTGGCGCGGGATCGGTGAGTTATTATCTCGATGGCGGGATCAACATGACTGGCCTGCGGAATTGGCCTGCAGTTGCGAGCCGACGCGTACAATGTGTTCAACATCGTCAGCCTGAATCCGCCGGTAGGGAATGGTGCGACGGTGGGTTCCTCTACCTTCGGGCAAATCACCTCGGCGAGGCGATGCGCCAGTTGCAGCTCGGATCGCGCTTCACATTTTGAAACGCAGCGGGCGTAGTTTCGGTGTAGATCAATTCAAGGCGGCAGATTGAGTTTGTCTTCGCTCGCCTCATTTTTGTAAATTTATGAATTAGGGCCAACCAAGAAGGAGTTATCTATGAGCACGCAACCCGCAGTTGCTGTCAACAAGATGGTGTTTCGAAAAACCAACGCTCAAAGCGGACGCCATGTTGCAGTCACTCCAGAAAACAGCACGATGCGCCATCTATCGTATGGGCGCATCATTTTGAGCGCTTCTGAACCACGCGTTTCTTTCTCCAATGGACAGCAAGAAACAGGACTGATCTGTCTGGCAGGGAATGGCGTGGTGAAGACGGCAGGAAACGAATTCAAAATGGGACAATTCGACGCGATCTACGTCCCCCGCGATTCTTCCATTGAAGTGTCGACGACAGGTTCGGTGGATTTCGCGGAGTTTTCGGCGGACGTCACAGGGACTTACCCTTTGAAAGTCGTTCGCTACGCAGACGTGTCCAAGAATCCGACCATGAAATTTGTCACCGGAAGCCCTGGATCAAAGCGCGAATTGAACGTGCTGATTGCCGACAATGTGGAAGCAGGCCGTCTGCTCGCGGGCTTCACCTTTTCCGATCCGGGTAACTGGACGAGCTGGCCGCCCCATGAGCACGCCAAAATGCTGGAGGAGATGTATGTGTATTTCGACATGCCGGAGCCAGCTTATGGTCTTCAGCTGGTATATAACGATACGGAATATCCGGAATTGGTAACGGCGGTGCGCGATGGCGATGCCGTGTTGATGCCCAGCGGCTATCACCCGAATGTTTCCGTGCCAGGCCACAGGATCGCTTTTCTCTGGGCCATGGCCGCGCACCGGGAAGTCGAAGACCGAAAATTTGGGGTGGTCAACATCCAGCCGGGATTTCAGCAAGGCAGTTCCGGACTGGAAGCGGCCCGCAAATAAACGACTTCGCAAAAACACGTGAAGGCCATGGCCGATCAGAACTCGCTGGTTGAAACCGACTCCGAAAGATCGAGGGACGCTTCGGCGTCTTGGACTGAATCACCGCGGGCGAGCGTCTTCAAAGGTCGCTTTCGGTGGGTCATCTGCGGACTTTTATTTTTCGGCGTGACTAAAAATTATATGGACCGGCAGGTACTTGGCGTGCTCAAGAGTCCTCTCCAGCATGAGTTTGGCTGGAACGAAATCGACTATGGAAATCTTGTGTTCTACTTTCAAGCGGCTTATGCGTTGGGCATGATTTTTGTTGGCCGCCTGATCGATCGCCTGGGTACGCGAATTGGTTACGCGGTGACCATGGTTTTCTGGAGCCTGGCATCCATGGGGCACGCGTTGGCGTTCTCGCTTGCCAGTTTTGGAGCGGCACGTTTCGCCTTGGGTTTCGGGGAGGCTGGAGTATTTCCGGCAAGCATTAAGTGCGTGTCGGAATGGTTTCCAAAAAAAGAGCGGGCCCTCGCAACCGGAATTTTTAATGCCGGGACTAACATCGGGGCAATCGTTACGCCACTCATCGTGCCGTGGATCGCCGTACACCTCGGATGGCGCTGGGCATTTTTGCTGACCGGCGCTCTGGGATTCGCCTGGCTCGTTCTGTGGTTGTGGCTATACCGTAAGCCGGAAGAACATTCCTTCTGCTCCAGCGGCGAAAGAGCGTACATACAGAGTGATCCCGTCGAGCAGACCGGTAAAATCAAATGGAGGCAGCTTCTGCCGCACAGACAAACTTGGGCGTTTGCCGCCGGAAAATTCATGATTGACCCCATCTGGTGGTTCTATCTCTTCTGGATTCCCGACTATCTGCAACGACAGCACGGTCTGCATCTGACGCAGATAGGGTTGCCCATCGTGGTCATTTATGTGATTTCCGACGTGGGAAGTATTGCAGGCGGATGGCTCTCATCCAGTTTGATCCGGCGGCATTTTTCGATTAACGCGTCGCGCAAATGGGCTATGTTGATCAGCGCTTTGTGTGTCGTTCCGGTTGCGGTCGTGTTTCGCGTTTCCGGGCTATGGCCGGCCACGTTGTTGATTGGACTCGCCGCCGCCGGGCATCAAGGTTTTTCTGCAAACCTTTTTACGCTGACTTCCGATCTGTTTCCTTCGCGTGCCGTAGCGTCGGTGGTAGGCATTGGAGGCATGGCGGGAGCGGTGGGTGGAATGCTGATCGCCGAGATTGTGGGTCACCTCTTGCAATGGACCGGAAGTTACATGATTCCGTTTTTTATGGCGGCATTGGCTTACCTGATTGCATTGCTGTTGATTCATCTGCTGAGTCCGAAACTCATACCTGCGCGAATTGGACAACTCTGAAGCTATGTTGCTGGAAGCATTTCAATTGAATGGCAAGAACGCTCTGGTAACCGGTTCGCGCAGAGGCCTAGGCGCTGCAATAGCCCTAGGTTTGGCCGAAGCCGGCGCAAATGTGGGGTGTCACGGGCGACAGCCGAATCCCGGAGCTACCTGCGATGCGATTTCCGCGATCGGCCGTAAGACTTTTTACTTTTCTGGAGACCTGGCGGACCCAAATTCGTGCATCGGGCTTTTCGAAAAGACCATCGCAGAGTTTGGCTCGATCGACATTCTGGTGAATAATGCCGGCACGATTCGAAGAGCTCCTGCGGCGGAGTATCCCATGGAATTCTGGGATGAGCTGATCGCGGTTCACTTGACTGCGGCTTTTCGCCTCTCGCAGCTTGCCGGGCGACACATGCTTCAGAGAGGGCATGGCGGCAAGATTGTGAACATTGCTTCGGTGCTCTCCTTCCAGGGAGGTGTTTTTGTCCCGGCCTATGCCGTGGCAAAAGGCGGAATTGTGCAATTAACAAAGGCGCTCGCGAATGAATGGGCCTCTCACGGGATCAATGTAAACGCCATAGCCCCTGGATATATGGCGACGGACAATACCACGGCCTTGCGATCGGATGCTGTTCGTAGCCGTCAGCTTCTGGAACGGATTCCTGCAGGCAGATGGGGTGAACCCAAGGATATTGCGGGCGCAGCGTTATATCTGTGTTCATCGGCGAGCGATTATGTGCACGGACACGTGCTGGCTGTGGACGGCGGTTGGTTAGCTCGTTAAGAGGCGAAATGACTTTATCCATCAAGCGAAAGGACAGTTGCCGTTGGGACTTTGTCAGCCTGGGCGAAGTGATGCTGCGCTTCGACCCAGGTGACTATCGCATTTGGACCACTCGACATTTTGAGGTCAGCGAAGGTGGTGGCGAATACAATGTTGCGCGCGGTTTGAGGCGATGTTTCGGACTTGAGACTTCGATCGTTACCGCGTTTGCGAAGAATCCCGTTGGCTTGCTGCTCCAGGATCTGATTTACCAGGGCGGCGTCGATTCCTCCTTGATCCGATGGCTGGACTACGACGGAGTTGGCCGGACCGTCCGCAACGGGTTGAATTTCACGGAACGCGGCTTTGGCCTGCGAGCGGCGGTCGGCTGTTCGGATCGCGGGCACACTGCGGTGTCCACGCTCAACGTGGGTGAAATCGATTGGGAGGCGATCTTTGGCAAAAGCGGCGCGCGCTGGTTTCATACTGGCGGGATTTTCTGCGCGCTTTCCGAAACTACCCCAGAGGTCGCCATCGAAGCGCTGCAGTGCGCGCGGAAACACGGCGTGGTCACCTCTTATGATCTCAACTATCGCGATTCTTTGTGGCGATCGTTCGGTGGCAAGAAGCGGGCGCAAGAGGTTAACAAGCGTATTGCTCCCTACGTGGATATCATGCTCGGCAATGAAGAAGATTTCTCCGCCGCGCTCGGCTACGAAGTGCCCGGGAGCGACGAGCATCTTTCTGCGCTGGACCCGGAAGCCTTCAAACGAATGATTCAGAAAGTCCTGAATGATTTTCCATTTAAAGTTGTCGCCACCACGCTCCGCAAAGCGACTACCGCGACACGAAACGATTGGGGCGCCATCTGCTACCACGATGGCAATTTCTATCAGGCCAGAAATCGCGAAAACCTCGAGATTTTCGATCGCGTTGGCGGCGGTGATTCCTTCGCCTCGGGTCTGATTTATGGTTTTCTCGCGGGAAAGGACCCGCAGTGGGCCGTCGAATGCGGAGCCGCTCATGGCGCATTGGCTATGACCACACCGGGCGATACCACCATGGCGACGCTTGACGAAGTTCTTCACGCGATGAAGGGCGCGGGCGCGAGAATCGTCCGCTGAATCCGTTGGAAAGGTGACGTGTCTTTTGATGAAGAAACAGGAAGTGCGCGATCTCATTGAGAAGATCGGAATCGTGCCAGTCATCCGCACCGCTTCTCAACAAGAGGCGAGATTTGCCGCCGAAGCGGTGTGGCAAGGGGGGATTCCCATCGTCGAGATCACCATGACGGTTCCGCGAGCTCTGGAGGTCATTTCCGAGTTGGTGAAGACGATGCCAAAACTTCTTGTAGGAGCAGGCACGGTCGTGAACCAGGATCTCGCGTTCCAATGTTTTGATGTCGGCGCTCAATTTCTCGTGACGCCCGGCTTTTCGCAGAAGACTGTTGCCGCCGCACACAATCTGGACATGCTCATCATGGCGGGCGCGCTCACTCCCACCGAAGTGATGACCGCTTGGGAAGCAGGCGTTGACTTCGTGAAAATTTTCCCCTGTAGCAATTTGGGAGGTCCGAGCTATATCAAGGCGCTCAAAGGTCCGCTACCCCATGTTCCGTTGGTGCCCACGGGAGGAGTGAATCTGGAAACCGCGGCGGATTACATTCGGGCCGGTGCAGCCGCGTTGGGGGTCGGGGGCGAGTTAGTTTTGAAACATGCGTTTCAAGAACGTAAACCGGAGCTGATTAGCAATTTGGCGACGCAGTACGCCCAAATCGTGAAGGAGGCGAGAAATCCCGCAGCAGGCAAATCCGAGCGCAGCGCTGAAACGCATTGAACAGGGGCACAAAATGGAAACGCCAAGAACTTATCCCGATCTGGTTGTGACGCCCAGCAACCAGGCCAAAGAATCCTATCCGGAATCAGGCCTCACACGCCGCGTGCTCGCCTATAACGACAAGCTTTTTCTCGCCGAACACGAAATGGTGAAAGGGTGGGCTGGAGCGATGCACAGCCATCCGCACGATCAGGTTGTCTACATTGTGCGTGGACATCTGAAAGTGAATTGTCTCGGCAAAACATTTGAATTGCGTATCGGGGGACACTTTTGTTGTCCGCGGCGGCGTGCCACACGGTGCCTCGGCAATGGAGGATTCGCTGGTAATCGATGTCTTCACGCCGTGCAGAGATGATTACATTTCTTGAGCTAAATCGTGCGCTTCACCGCTACCGGAGAAAATCGAAATCTTATGCGTAAGAGATTCCTGGCAATGCTGTGGATCTTTCCGGCTTTCTGCATGACTTCAGCGCAGGGAGCGCCGCAGATCAAAAATATCAAAATTGCCATTTCCAACCCGAGCGACCATCCGCGAAAGTCTGCGGACATCGTCATCCCCATCGTGCAGATCCGGAAGGTTGCGCCTGACTTCACGCCTGGCGCCATGATTGTCACGGCGAGTGACGCAAGTACAGTGGAACAAGACGCGTCCGTATTGCAGACCGAAGAACTGCCCTCGCAGGTCGATGATTTGGACGGCGACGGCAAGGGGCACGAAGTGGCGTTTCAAGTTGATCTGGCGCCACATCAGACGCGCATCGTGACGGTGTCCTATGGCGATCAGGGCCGCATCTGGCGCTTACGCGGCGATTATGAGCAACGAACGGCGGCGCTGTTCAGTCGAAAAATCGAAGGACTCGGATGGGAATCAGAGCGCGTGGCGTTCCGGGTATATTTTGATCCGCGGAATGCTATTGATCTCTATGGCAAGCGCCGGCCCACGTTGCAACTTGGGATGTACGCTTCTCCGGACTACACCTATCACGACGAATCACCGGAAGGTCGCGATATTTATAAGGTAGGCGACGCGATCGGAATTGGGTCCGTGGCGGCTGTGGTGGATGGCAAGACCATCAAAGTCGCCGAAGTCAAAGAGCGGAAATGGCGAATTGACGCGAGTGGGCCGGTGCGCACCGTTGTGGAGTTGGAATACGATGGCTGGAACGCCGGTGGAAAAATTATCGATCTTCGCTCGCGAATCACGCAGTGGGCGGGGGAGCGAGGCTTTACCCACACGATTTTCGCGAAATCCGCGGATGATTTCGAGTTCGTAACCGGGCTGCCGGCGAAGCCTGGTATCGAGCCCGCGACAAGCGGAAAGGATTCACCGGCAACGTGGCTGGCGACGTGGGGAGAGCAAGTTGTCGCGCCGGGACCCACGGCAACAGAAGCCGTCACTGGACAACAGCTGGGCCTGGCGATCGTCACGCTGGCGCCAAACGCCGTATTCAGGGACGACGGCAAGAATCATCTCGTCGATTTCAAGCTCAGCAATGGCTCGCAATCCTGGTACACGATTGCAGCTTGGGATCAGGAAGGATCCAATCGCCGAGTCGTGTACGGAAATCAGAGGGAGAAGGGGCAGCATCAATCTCTGATTCTTCCTTCAGATGCGATCAAGAGCCGGGAAGAATTCCTGAACGCAGTGCAGGAACAGGCCGAGCGTATGGCGCGGCCGACAGACATCCGCATCGTATCGGAGTCCGCTGGCAGCCAACAGGCGCCTTCAGACACTTTGGTTCCTCACAAAACCAAAACCGTGAAAGAAGCAATTGCGCTTTTGCGCCAGGATATCGACCGTACCGCTTTGCAGTGGGAACCGGTTCTTCAGGCGACCTCTGAACCTATTACTTCACATTCCGGGCAGGGATTCTTCACTGAAGCGAACAATGTGACAGGCGAGTGGCAAAAGCAGAATGGATATTACTGGACGGGGAGTTTTTGGACTGGAGAGCTTTGGCAACTGTATTCCGCAACCCACGATGAAAAGTATCGCCACTGGGCGAAACTCTGGGGTTCGAAATTTAACGGCCAGGAGTCGCTGCAAAATCATGACGCAGGATTTTTGTATTACTACTCCTCGGCAATGGGATTTGATGGGACTCATGATGACACGCTTCGCGCCAGCGCCCTGCGCGGTGCCGAGCGGTTGGAACAACTCTTCAATCCGAAGACGCAGTTGATTGCATCGTGGGGCGTGAACGGAGATGACACCATCGTCGACACCATGATGAATCTGCAGTTGCTCTGGTGGGCAACCGAAAAAACGGGAGACAAGCGCTGGATGGAGATTGGCAGGAAGCACGCCTTCCGCACCGCGGAATGGTATGTGCGTGCGGATGGATCCGTCTTTCAGTCCGTGCATTACAATCCTGGCGACAGCAGGCAAGACTTCATCTTGCGTGGCGGGGGCAACGAGGCCGACCTGCCGCTCGTGAACAGTGCCGCGCCGGGACAGTGGATTTTCGCGCACACGCATCAGGGATTTGGCGCAGACACCACTTGGTCACGAGGACTCGCTTGGGCGTTGTATGGGTTTTCGGAGGCGTATTCGGAAACTCATGAACCAGTGTTCCTGGCCACCGCCCAGCGAGTCGCCGACTACGCCATAAAGAACCTGCCGAGCGACTCCGTCCCGTGGTACGACGTTGACGACGAAGGCGTTCATTTTCGCAATCGGGATTCTTCCGCGGCCGCAATCATCGCGGGAGGGTTATTCCATCTTTCCCTGATTACGCCCGACAACACACGCGCAAAGAGCTATCGAGAAGAGGGCGAGCGCATAGTGCAATCATTGATCGACCGGTATCTGACTCCCGTTGGAGACAATGATCAAACTCCGCCAGGAGTGCTGCGTCACGGCTGTGGCGTTCGCCCCAGTGATGCGATGTTGATTTACGGACAGTACTTCTTGCTCGAGGATCTATTGTGGCTCGAGCAGCACAAACGTGAAGAGAGTTCCATTAATTCAGTAAAACCATGACACGCGTAGAGTCATCGCTGCTGGCACTCAGAGCCGCGTTTTGTTCCACCTTGGAAAAAACCAAATCCCACATCGCTGCTCCGGTTGTTTTGATTCTCTGCGCATTGTTGAGTCCAAGTTGCAGCTCGGAGTCACCTGGACCCTTCATGGAAACAGTCTTCGAGGGGTGGAGTCGCTGACTTCGTCACAGCCATTGAACGTTCATCGCCTCTGGTTGGCCATTCCCAGTCGCCACGATCATCTTGAGACTTCGAATCCTCAAGGTGCTGGCATCGATCGGCTGATCTCAGAAGAGAAAACTCTGGAGGTGCAAGTTCAGAATTCGGACTTACTCCTCGAGATTTCCGCCTACGCGACTGGCAATGGCCCTCTGGGTCGTGGAGATCGTGGGCCTCTTCCGTTGCATCTGATCCTTCAAACGAAAAGTTTTTCGTTGACGCCGGCTGTGCCCAAGCGCTGGGAACGCTCTTTGACCACGCACTGAGGGAAGATTTCAGAGTTCCTGTTCCGCTGATGGAGATGGCATTAACGAACTGGCCGGACTGTCCACTGACACGAGAGTGCTGCGAGCGGCGCCTGGGCGCTTCATGGCCGATGCTGCTATGAGAACCGTGTCGGTACTAAAGTACTAGCCATTCCTGTGACGTCCTACCATTCAGGTGGAGTACGTCCGCGCTATGGATTCGCATTCTGGCGTAGCGCAAACTCTCTCTAATGGGTTTTCATCACGAATGTTATTCGCATGACGTCTCGGTTACGCGCAGTAAATTCCTCGCTGAAGTCGTTTGCAAGGAGAGGCTTTGGAACGGCCTGCTCGGGATTGCCTTTAAAATAATGCTTACAAACGAGTGAACAATAGCGCTGTTCGAGCTGTCCGCAGTAGGGTAACAACAGGGGCATGTGAGCGGAGAAAGAGTCATCGAAACTCAACACAAAGACCTACGTAATCACCCACGTATACTCGCGCCGAAGGAGTTGATTGTGGTGTGGCGCTCAGGCGATCAGCGTGGCGCATCTCGCCTGGGCACGGTTGGATTGGGGGGACTGTTTTTAAAGACTCCCAAACCGCCCGCCGCCGGCTCCGCAGTCGAACTGGTCATTCAAGTTTCGCCGGGTACACCCGGTACAGACGTACGTACCCGGGCTGTCGTTTACAACGTGAAACCGGGAGAGGGCATGGGGGTGAAATTTGTACAGATGCGCGGAGAGGACCGCTTGCGTCTAAATCAATTTTTGCACGCGCACCTTAAGGCCGGTAAAATTGAAGGAAAGGGTCCATCAATGGAGGGACCTCTCCCAGCGGCTTTCGTCGCACCCAAAGAAAATGCCCCTACCCCGCAACTTAAACCGGGTACCTGAGCGTCCAAGCGCCCTCCCGACCCTCTGCTTAGAAGCCGTTCGAACTACTTTGCCAAATCTTGCCCGAGGAGTGGCTAATCGAACGGATTCAGCAAGTTGGGGCAACTTCCTGCAAACTACTTTCTCCTCCTTTTGTTGCCATTTACCGCAGAATTGCCGTTGTTTTCCGCGATTTGCGTGACATTTTCGTGACAGCATCGCCACTGTGATCCAGGCGCAATCCATAAACGTGTGCCGAATGTCGATTAGTAAACCCTTGCCGACTTGTCAGTACTGATACAACTGGTTCCTTGCCATCGCCGACAGACCGGCCTCGAATTATTTCGATCCTCCCACCCGCTTTTCAGATTGCGCAGTGTGAAGACGCCTTGCCGACTGCCGTTCTCGATGCGATGGACGCGTTGCCAGACTAGGCCTACCTTAGAGGGCTGGGCGCCAGCGATGGCGCCCGGCTACTCGACAGTTAAACCGCGTCGCACCGGGCTTCAGGGTGGCTTGTGAGTCTTGAGAGGGTTTTGTTACAGGCTTTAAATATGGAGCGAATTCTAGGGAAACGATCCACGCTCAATGATGAACGTCGGCTGGTATTGCTATCTGCATAGGCTGGGCTACTTGGTCGTCGAAAGGCGCACTGCCAGCGTTAGCGGCGGCTAAATGAACGGGGTCTTAGCTAAGCTACGCGAGTGGTCGAATTCCCGCGCTGAAATTACGGGACTGTTTTACTAGAATTGATCGGTCAATCGACGGCTGGGGCGCACGCGTGAGCATGGCTGCCTCTCCTTGTCGAGCTGGCTCTGCAGTCAGGGTCAGCGTCGCGATCAATTGTCGATAAATTCCCATAGTGCTCACGACCCCACAACCGGCCTTCCGACGGACGGTTTGTCGGC
>Ga0185299_10001440_pt1 | contig 45923 bp, 43 predicted proteins | sample PaiPotPPA55metaG_FD_128002 | JGI IMG/M metagenome (GOLD analysis project Ga0185299, IMG submission 128002) | Iron sulfur acid spring bacterial and archeal communities from Banff, Canada, to study Microbial Dark Matter (Phase II) - Paint Pots PPA... ... | reverse complement strand
GCCGTGACCGCGGACCCGGTTGGCTCCGTCCAAGTGCGCCGGCGGATCAAGATGTACAAGGCCCTGCTCGGCCCCAACGCGGCCATCTATGGAGATCATGTTGAGCTGACTCGCATCACCGGAGCAAACACCGGCGACGAGCAGGATGTTGGCGACGACTTCGCTTCGACTCTGGGAGCCGGCGGCGTATTGGGAACGAAGTTCACGTGGCCGGACTACGGGCCCAAGCTTAAGAATGTGTACTTGAATTCTGACAAGGAAGCGCACTGGAAGAAGTGGATTGCCCTTTACAACGACAAGATGCTCTCCAAAGGCAACTTTCTGGATTTGTATGTCTACGGATATGACGCGCCTGAAGCATACGCAATCCGAAAAGGAGGCGCCATGTTTTATGCCTTCTACGCCCCAGCAGCAACCGAAAGGGACAACAAGGGTGGAAAATGGAGTGGCGAAGTGGAATTGCGAGGACTAGGCGACGCAACCTATCACGCGACTGACTACGTCAATGGGAAAGACTACGGAACCGTAACTGGTCCGACAGCCAAGTTGCGGGTTGATTTTATGGGCAGCTTGCTCTTGGAAGTGAAATAGGAAAATCTAAATTTTGGCGGAGCGCTCCATTTTATGGTGCGATATCTTGGAGTCTTGACGGCATCTATTCGCTTTTGCGCGTCGGCAATCGTCGAGTGGAAGTCCGATTGAACGAAGAAGATTCCTTGTACACGACGCCCGTCCCACCGTCACAGAGCTTCCAGGATGCGGTAGTACGACACGTCTGCCCGAAAAGTGATTGGGAATCCGCCATTTGGCGCTCATCTTAGGTTGCGGTCGGACGAAGACAGGCTACTCTCCGGGGCCGGACAGTCTTTGATTCCTGAGGTTCCCGTCTCAGTCACCAATGACCTCAGGTCCAACTAACACTGGGAGTCATGAGTACGGCTCGTTGGTCGCGGAGGACGATTTTCTTGTCGCGGGTATTCCAGTAAATCCAGGCACCCAGGAAGTGGACTATAATCGTCCGGTGATCCCGCTGGCGAGGCGTAAGCAAAAATCTTCGACGCCGAATATGAACTTCACGAGGATGTTGTGGGCCTTCAAATCTCAACCCGAGAATCCGGCGATGTCAGCATATTGGACCTTCGCGGAAGATCGACGATCGATGGCGGCGAGAGCGAGTTGCTTAGCGACGAATTACGGAGGTTGGTCGCTAATCGTGTGCGCAAGCTGTTACTGAATCTGGCAGACCTGACACAGGTGGACAGTTCAGGCGTGAACATCATTGTAGGGACATTCGTTTCACTCAGAAGGCAAGGTGGCGACCTAAAATTGCTTTGCCCGTCGGGCCGGGTTCTGGATGTGCTGACTGTGTTGCATCTAATAGAGATTATTCCAAGCTTTCAGGATGAGGCCGAAGCTCTGGCAAGCTTCCGACCGCGGGTTACTCCGCAACGTCCTGAGGGCGTGAACTTAGGTGGGATCACACATGACAACCTCCTGTAACAGTGCAGTTGCTCCCGCTACACAGAAGACCGCGCTGTTAGTGGCGTCCGGCCGAGACGTCGATGAACTGCTTACGAGTGTTTTGGCCAGCGACGGCTGGAGCATCCAGCGCGGTCGACAATCAACATGTTCTCGCGCTTGCGAGGGTCCGATTTGATCGTCACGAGGCGGTAAACCCGCGTCGCGGAGGATGTTGAACTTCTTCGCAAAATCAGGAGCGCTCGCCCTCATGTTCGCCTGATTATGTCGTAGTGCCAAAACGCCGGGAAGGAAAAACGCAGCCAACGTTTGTCGATAACTTCGCCGGTTCGGAGCGAGCGGAACATGCGGCGTTCGAGCAGATAGTTTTCGGCCCTCTTGCGGCCCTTAGTGACGGCCGCCGATTTGCGCCCTGCTCGTTCGTATTCGAGCAGTCCTTCGAGCACGCAGATGGTGGTATGGAACGAAGAGCGCCGACTTTTGGGTGCTTCGCAGTTCCAGCCGCCATCGTCGAGCTGCTCGCCCAGGAGTTGATTGGCCAGTGCGTCGTTCGGTTTTTTGAAATACGAACCGATGCCGAGGATTCTGCCGTTGATGCAGGGCTCCGTTTCGCCGTGAAGGTAAGGCCGGTTGTTGAGCCGCTTAAACGCGAGCCGCTTGTCGACACGGTCGATCATTTTGCGAACCTCCTTGCTGGCGGGGTTGAGACCGAGGTCCATCAAGGCGACGAGACTGTAGAGGGTAATAAGCAAGCCTCGGTCCGCCTTCGGCAAATCGTCTCTCCACCCGCAGGGGCCCCCGCCCCAGTGACCCGGCAGGAGATTGGCGGCCGAGAAGTTGGGCTCCCCAGCCTTCGGTTGCGACGCGAGACCGCTCGGCCGCTATCGCCTCGGGGGCTTCACCGGTGAGGTCCCTCCTGACCTGCCAACGGATGGCCGGGTCAGAATCGAGGAGCCATTTGATGTGCGCGGGTCGGGGCGCGTAATCGTGTCGGCGCATTGGTCGTTTATAACATGTCATGTGTAGGCTTGACCCGTGCGCCGAACCACGTTCGCATTGCTCCTGCTTGTGGCAGAAATGGGGGGCGAAGGCCTTCCGGGCGGATCGTCGGTTAGTCGGAATGAATGGGGTCAAGTCCTGGTCAACGCGCTCACCGGACAAGTCCTCGGTCCCGCGAATCTTGCGCACAACTCGTTCTAGCCTTCCTAACGTTCGCTCATTCAGTGCAGAACGATCGCAGATATCTCGAAACAATTTGACGTTTCATTCGTATAGTAGATTGCGGGTGTTCGGAAGGGAGTTCCTTATGACTATGAAAATGGTGATCGCCCCGCTGACATTTGTAAGTCTCGCCGTGTTGCTTGTTTACACGGAACCTCATATCCCCTGTGTGGTGATGCTTTTGGCGAAGTTCGCCGGCCATGTGTCACTCTAATCGTGCAAATGAAGTACTGGTACCCCAAATGCCCGGTTATCTGTATTGATGGCCCGCAAGGTGGCATGATTCCCCCGGAGGGTGCCTCGTGAACAAAAGACTGTGTTTTGCGTTTGCTGCATTGATGGCGGTTCCCGTTGCTCTACTCGGGCAGGAGAAGTCACAACCGCAGTCTGCTCCGCCCGCGAACCCGATTACGGCGAGCGAAAAGGGTTTGTACTCGTTTGTGAGCAATGCGGTCGTCGGTGCGGCGCAGAAAATGCCGGAAGAAAACTACTCCTTCAAACCGACACCGGAGGTCCGCAGTTTTGGGCAGCTCGTTGGCCATGTGGCCGACGCTTCGTACATGTTCTGCTCGCAAGCCACTGGTGAAGCAAACCCAGTGAAGGACATCGAGAAAACGAAGACCTCAAAGGCCGCTCTGGTGGCCGCGCTCAAGGACGGAGTTGCGTACTGCAACAAGGCGTTCGACAGCATGACCGATGCAAAAGGCAGCCAGATGGTGAAATTCTTCAACTTCGACATAGCGAAGCTCACGTTGTTCTCGCTCAATTCAGCGCACACTGATGAGCACTATGGGAACATGGTGACCTATTTGCGACTCAAGGGGATTGTGCCGCCGACAAGTGAAAACCCGCCCGCACCGGCGCCGAAGTAAAACGCTCAAAGCACGTGATAAGTCGTGCGAGCTCAACGGACATTTGGATTTGGAGGCGGCCATTGACTCAATCCCTTACGCCCTTAGACTCGCTGCTCTTTGACATCGTACTCGCCACACTGGCCATTGGCCTTCCTATTCTGGTGGTGTTGTCCATCCGCTTTTTTTGGGACCGCAACTTGAACCTTGGTCGTTCGAAAGAGCTCGAAAAGCTCATTTGGCAGTTGCACCGCATCGCCAGCGCAATGGAGCATCAAATGAATTTGTCCTTCCCCGCCGTTCAGCCGGGCACAGAAGAGCCGCGCGATCTCGCCTATTTACAGGGGCTTGCTGCCCCACCAACCGTTGCCACCCCGAGCGTAACGACTTCCGGTGCTGGCCCGGCGGCTCCGCCGCCCCCCAATCGGTCTACCGCGCAACAACCTGTGAGTCCGTCGCCCGCCGCCCAGCAGGCGTCTCTTCCCGCGCTTGAACGCCGAGAGCCTTCTGCCGAAGGCACGCGCGCCGGAGTCAACTCCATGTTCGGCCTGTAGATTTAGTTTTTTCTCGCGATTGACAAGCTCTCTACCTCAGCCCAGCTCGAATGCTCCTCCTCCGGGCTCCCGAGAAGATTAACATCCATTTTCTGCCTCCTGTACCGATGAGACGGAAATCTATCAGAAGCTATGCTGCACTCAGTTCCTGATAGACGCGCTCATCGCACAAGTGAAGTCCTAGTACTTAGATTGCCAGGTTATCTAACTAATTAGACAGGCGGAATTATTTCCGAGAAACCCGTCCATTGGGACAAAGCCATTTTGAGCGGCACGCAGCAGAGGAAAACGGGTGGCGGAAAGATTGGTAAAAAAAGCTTGACATATTCCTATATGGGAATATATTGAGAGTATGGCAAGGGCGGCGACAACCTCGGACGCGTTCAATGCTGTGGCGGAACCGCGGCGGCGGGACATCCTGAACTATCTAGCGATGCAGGAGAGGTCCGTCACCGAGATTGTGGACGCAATGGGGTTGGAGCAGCCGTCGGTTTCGAAGCACCTGAAAGTTTTGAAAGGTGTTGGCCTGGTGGAGGTCCGGAGGGAGGGGCGGCAGATGCTTTACAAGGTGAATGCTATGGCGATCCGGCCGTTGCACGAATGGACGAGCACGTTCGAGCGGCTGTGGAAACACCAGCTGCTGCGAATCAAGGAACGGGCCGAGGCCAACAATGTATAGAAACAATAGTCTTGTGGAATGTCAAACGAGGAGGAAATCGTGAGTTCACCCGCACTATCGCTGGAATCGACAACGATCCATATAGAGGAGGAGATTAAAGTGCGCGCGTCGATCGAGGTGACGTTTGCCGCGCTGCTGGATCAGCTTGGACCGTACAACGAGACTCAAGTGGATAAACCAATGCCGATGAAGCTGGAAGCATGGCCAGGCGGCAGATGGTATCGCGACCTGGGAGACAACAACGGCCATTACTGGGGAACGGTGCAGGCGATCAAGAAGCCGACCCTGCTGGAAATTTGCGGGCCACTGTTTATGTCCAATCCGGTGATCACGAATCTTCAATATCGGCTGAAGGAATCGGACGGCGTGACGATCATTATATTTCGGCAGCAGTCGTTTGGTCTGGTGCTGGAGGAGTACAGAAACGCAAAGAACGGCTGGGCGCACTTGCACGAGGGTCTGCGGCAGCGAGCGGAAGCGCCGCGGCCCCACTGAGGCGCCGACGGCTTAGAAGTTCAGAGGAGGGAATATGTGCCCGGTATGCATCGCAAGCGCAGCAGTGATGGCCGCCGGAGCGGGATCCACGGGAGGAGTTCTGGCGGTGTTCATCGGCAAATTCAGAAGATTTTTCAAGGATGGTCTCGGTCTGTTTCACAAAATCAAGGAGAAATAGAAGGAGAAATAAAATGGCAACCAGCAAGCAGAGTGGCATGGAGCACCCGAAAGAGCAGCTCGCAATGAAAACTCCGCCCGTCGTCTCGCCGCAGGAATGGGAGGCTGCGCGCCAGCAGCTCCTCGTGAAGGAGAAGGCCTTGACCCGCTCCCGTGACGCGCTGGCCGCCGAGCGTCGGCGGATGCCGTGGCTGGCCGTGGAGAAGAAGTACGAGTTCGACGGGCCTAAGGGCAAGGCGAGCCTGCTCGACTTGTTCGACGGCCGCCGTCAGCTGATCGTCTACCGCGCCTTCTTCGAGCAGGGCGTGTTCGGCTGGCCCGAGCATGCCTGCCGCGGCTGCTCCCTCGGTGCCGACCAGGTCGCGCACCTCGCCCATCTAAACGCCCGCGACACCACCCTCGCGTTCGCCTCGCGTGCGCCGCAGGCTGACATCGAGCGCCTGAAGGCACGAATGGGCTGGAAGATGCCGTGGTACACCATCACGGACAGCTTCGACACTGACTTCGGCGTGAACGAGTGGCACGGCACCAACGCCTTCTTCCGCGACGGCGAACGTGTGTTTCGCACCTACTTCATCAACAATCGCGGCGACGAGGCGATGGGGAGCACCTGGAGCTACCTTGACATGACGGCACTCGGGCGCCAGGAGGAGTGGGAGGACTCGCCGGAGGGTTACCCCCAGACTCCACCGTACAAATGGTGGAACTGGCACGACGCATACGCCGCCGACGCCTCGGTTGACCCCAGGTGGAACAAGGTGGTGGAGAACGCAAAGGTGACGTTGAACCTCAACGACTAGGTACTGTGGCGTACGCGATCGCTCACGTCGGAGGCATGCTGGTGGTGCCTACCCTGCTCGTTGGTGAGCAGGGTAGGCTTCTGGACGAGTGGTCGGCAATCCGGAAATTATCGCCAAGAGGCATCAAAGAAACGGCCAGTGCTTGGTAACGCGGCGGTCTCAATGTCCGGTTGGAGCAACCTCCACTCGCTATAGTTTCCGCTACTGTGAGCACACACAGGAAACGAGTCACCATGTCTAAGTGCCTTGAAATCTGGAGGCGCGGGTGGGATTCGAACCCACGAATGGAGGTTTTGCAGACTCAACGTGGAAACGCATCTTGTTGGTTCGTCTTGCCTTTACATCCGCGCTGATAGCTGATTTTCGCCCACATTCGGCAGCAATTGTTCCCAAGTTGTTCCCAGCTTTGGGGTGAACCCCTATAGTGTCACAAAAACTTTGGGCACAGTCTCCGGGAAAGAAACGCTGTGAAGAGAAAGAGATACTCACGGAAATTTCAGCGAATGGCCGTGGAGCGGATGAGGACGTGCGAAACGTTGGTGAGTTGGCGCGAGAACTGGGGGTAAGACCGAGGTGCCTCTACAAGTGGCGCGCAAAACTCGAAGCACTTGAGTACCAACAGCTAAAGCGGTTGCTGAACGAGAAGACCCTGGAAGTGGATTTTTTCAGAGGTTGTCCCTCGCCAAAATCCAGAATGGGTTTGAAATGAATAGCATGCGGACGGGCCTGTAACATTGTTACTGGACGAGATTTACTGACACTCACGCCCAATAGAGCACGGATGGAATTTTTGCGTACCACAGGGATTCTCTACACTATGCGCGACATGACGGTCGACAAAATGGTGGTGTTCAACTTTCAAGATCCATTCGTCGGACTTTAGGTTCCAAGGACCGTGAAACGCTCGTGAATGAGGTGCGATGTGTTGCTCAGCATCGAGTCGCGGGCTCCCACGATCGACTCCGGGCGGCTTGCCTAGAAATTGAACTTCAGTCCGAATTGCACGTTACGTGGATTGACAGCGCCTCCGACAGCCCCGAAATTGCCCGATCCAACCGTTAAGGTCGCGCTGCCCAGTCCACCCAATACAAAATTTGCGCGATTGAAGACGTTGAATAGGTCCGCCTGAAACATCAGGTTCATGCCTTCTCTGGGCAATTTGAAGACTTTACGTAGGGAAAGATCCGTGGCAAAGAAACCGGGACCGAGCACGCTTCCTACTCCACTGGTGCCCGGACTTGTGGGAGAGGGGTTGGCGAAGGCGGCGGGATTGAACCACTCGGAAGCGTTGCGGTTGGGCACGGTGATCGATTGACCGGGAACCAAGTTGGCGCGCCTGCCACTCACGTTAGTGCCCTTCCCCAAGGCAGAATTCGCCAAAATAGTGATGGGTTGTCCCGATTGAGCCCGGGTTATGCCACTTAGTTCCCACCCACCAAACGCCGTCCCGACGAAACCTCCGCGATTGCGGAAAAACGGCGAGGCATATATATAGGTCACCGCAAAAACATTTCGACGATCAAAATCTGCTACCCCGTAGCTATAGCGACGGTCCACGGGATCGTCGCTATGTGCCCCTAGAACGCTGGCGTCAGTGAGGACTTTCGAAAAAGTGTAACTGACGGACATCATGAAATCGCCTTTACGCTTTGTTGCATACACTTGAAGGGCGTTGTAGTTGGACGTGGAGTCGCTGCGGAACATCAGGATGCGGTTGTAGCCAAGGTAAGGACGCAGCTGGTTGGTGGTCAATTGTGAAGTCGCGGGCAGCACGGCATTCGGCTGCAGCACGGCGAAACTCGGCTGGTTGATGTCCGGCTGCCGCAGCAAGTGCCATCCGTCGTTACCTACGTAGGAAACCTCGAAGAGAATGCCCAGCGGCAATTCGCGCTGAACACCCAGACTGTAATTCATCGTACGGGCAACTTTTAGATGAGGATCGATGGCCATAATGTCAGGCAACAGCCCGGTGGCCGGCGCTGAGCCGCCGGAAGGATTGGCTAGGTTGCCATTCTGAAAGGACACTACCTGCGGGAACGGGGGGGTATTCAGCAGAGGGAAAATGATGTTGCCTTCGGGCTTATCGTAGAAAATACCGATTCCTCCTCGAATGGCCGTGAGGTTGTCATTCGACGGTGAGTACGCAAAGCTGAAGCGCGGTGCAAACAGGTTCTCCGCATCATAGAAACCTCGCGGCGCTCCAGCAGGTACCGCCAGCACTTGAGGACTGTCACCGCCCGGAACGCGGCTCAGTTGGTCGGAAGGCACGCCACTGCCCGGGCGCACCAATCCGTTGAAGCGATTGCCGCCCTTCGCCGTATTGATGGTGTTCTTGCTCGTAACCGTGACGGCCTGAGCGGGATCGTAAAGGCTCGGGTCAAAGCTGGCGACGTTGTTGCCCTGTGTATACGTAGGGCCCGGCCGCTCGTAACGCAACCCAAATTCAAGGCTCAAGTGGCGCGTGATTTTCCAGCTGTCGGCCAAATAGGCTTCGACGTCTGTGAATCGAAAATGTCCGATCGGGTCGGACGATGTTTCCGTGTACTGCTGATAGTTCCCAAGCAGAGCATCCGCGAAAGGGTCTCCCGTCGTATTTGTATTACTGCTGTTGAAGAGCACAGTCCCGTTGTAGGAGGCGCCATTCAAACCAGGCCGCGCATTCTGGTCTTTACGGTTGCGTGCCACCAACACACCGGTCTTAAGGGTGTGTGATCCTTTCTGCCACGTGAGATCATCTGTTGGCGCGATGTCCGTTACGGGAGAGAGCAGTGAGAAGCCGGGACCCTCAAAAGGTGCGAGTCCAGGAACGCCCGTGATCGCAGAAACCGTCACGTCGGGAATTCCATTCGGGAATAGCCCTCCGCCAAATACTGTCGGAAACGCGAAGCCGTATGTGCTTCGCTGCCATAAATCACCAACCGGAGGAATGTGCTGGCTATTCCAGGAGACATTGATCTTGGCAGTGTTGATTATCTGCGGCGTGACCAGCCACACTTCACAGAGTTGTACGCTATAACCAGGGCGCAGGCGGTTGGTTGGCGTCGTCGGCAGAACGCCGCTTTGGGAAAAAGTCCCAAAAGGATCGATTAGGTTATAGTTGTCGTGGATATACCGTCCGTAAAGGCTATGTTTGGCGGTGATAATGTAGTCGATACGAATCAAATCTTCGCGCCAATCGAAAGGATTGGTCGGCTGGAAAATTCCATTGCTGGCGGTTTTTGTCGAGTTGTCGGTGACGCTGCTGGCCGCTTGCCTCATCGTGTCGTAGACGGCGCCGATCGCCTTCCCATCGGTAGTGATCAACGCGGCGATGTTGTCACCCGGGATAGGAACACCCGGCTGGCCGGGCATGTGAAGGTGGATCGGGCTGGGTAGGGCGAGCAATGCACTGAAGTCGCCGTTGATTTCCGCGCTGGTCGGAAGCGTTCTCACTGCGGGATTTGCAAATCGGCGAATCCTCTTCCATTCTTGCCCGCCAAAGAAGAAAAGTTTGCCTCGCTTGATGGGCCCTCCAAAGTCCCAGCCAAAATCATTGAAGCGTAGCGGGCCCTTAATGGCTCCAGGAGTGGGATCTCTCGCATCCAGTGCATCATTTCTTATGAACTCGAACAACGTACCGTGGTAGCTGTCGCCGCCACTGCGAGTCACGACGTTCACCGAGGCGCCGGAGTTGCGGCCGTACTCCGCGGAAAAGTTCGACGATTTCACGGCAACTTCGCGAATGAAATCAATCCCAACATTGTTGACCTGGCTGCTGTTCGATCCCGAGTCAAGATTAAAACCTCCGTCCACGGAAAGAGAGTTCGAGTCATTGCGATTGCCGTTAACAGACTGATTGTTCGTGGCGAGACTGGTCGTTAAATTCAATTCGTCGTCGGTCTGGATAGCCACGCCTGGAATAAGAGAAAGCAATTGCATGTAGTTTCGGCCGTTTAGAGCAACGTCTTTAACCTCATTCGAGTCGATAGTTCGAGCAAGTTCGCCGGACGTGGTATTCACGCTTTCGGCGATCGCCGCAACCTCCACTCTTTGGGAGATCTCACCAATGGGCAGCGTCAAATCGACGGTTATATGGGCGCCGGCAACCAAATCGTTCCCCGTGCTACTGACCGTCTTGAACCCGGTCTGTTCGGCACTCACGCTGTACACGCCCACCGGCAGATCGCTGGCAACGTAGTACCCGTTGGTATCTGTTGTCACAACTCTTTGAAGTCTGGTGTCCTGGTTAAGGATCGAGACCTTCGCGCCAGCTACAGTCCCCTGCTGTGAATCCATCACCGTACCCGAAATTCGCCCAAAAATGCCCTGGGCCGCCAATACCTCTACAAACAAGCTCAGCAACAGGACGGCGGCGGAAGCCGCGAGCTTTCCCGACATACTCCGGGAAAACCGCTGCCGACTCCGAACAACTCGATTCGCTAGTTTGGTCTTCATGGACCGCACCCCCTCCACTTGAAATAGGCCGTATGCTTCTGGACATCCCCTTGGCGGAATTTCTGTTGCTCTTCCTTCGCTCACTCACCTCTGCTTGGAACGAGCATCTACCACATTATGAGACGGCATCTCATTGCCCGGTCCGATCCGCAAAAAACCCGGCTTTACGCCGGGCTTGTTCTGCTCCGTTAACTGACTGCGGTTCGCAGTACTTCCAACGGCGCCGCTCGATACCCGAATTCTGCCGAAAGATCCTGTGCCGCTCGCATGACGACCTCGCCGATTGCGGGAAGCCTTTCCTTCGTTACCCGAAATGCCGGTCCCGAGACGCTGATGGCCGCCAACAACTTTCCAGAATGGCCGCGCACTGCCGCACTCACGCAGCGAAGGCCCGGTTCCTTCTCTTCGTTGTCTATCGCGTATCCCCGGGAGCGCACCGATCTTAGCTCCGCCTTTAGGGCTGCGGGGGTCGTGATCGTATTTGCGGTTACAGGTTTGAGTCCCGAGCGACGTATGATGTCGTTGACTTCAGCTTCCGGAAGCTCCGCAAGCATAGCCTTGCCGACCGCCGTACAATACGCCGGCGCACGGCTGCCTACCGTGCACGCGGTGCGTACACTCTGCTGCGATTCCACCTTCTCGAGGTACAAGACTTGACCATCGTCCAGGATGCAGAAGAACACCGTCTCTCCAACTTCGGCCTGCAGTCGATCGAGATAAGGCCGCGCGTGGCGGCGAGGGTCGAGTGCGGCAATGGCCTTGGATCCAAACTCGAAGAGCTTAAGTCCCAAATGATAAGCGCCAGTTTCCGGGTTCTTGTCCACCAGTCGGTGCTGCTCCAGCACCATCATTAACCGATGTACGGTACTCTTGTGCAGCTTCAGTGCTTTGCACAACTCCACCAAGCTGCAGTCTTTCTGTGTTCCAGCCAACACTTCCAGTGCTGCAAGCGCCCGGTCCAGAACCTGAACGCGATAGGGCGATGTCTTCGTCTCAATACGTGGCATGGGTGCCATAATATGGGACACGCCCCGGTTGTCAAGCGAAACTTTCGAGCATCCCCCACCACCTTTTGGAATGATGGTTCGTTCGAAATTCGCAGCTTCATCGTCCCGACGAAACCGCGACGAGACTTCCGGCAAGGATTTTCTCGCCGCACTGCTAGCGACCTGAATCTTTGCTATATTCCCATTTGGGTATGGCCGGCCTTTTGATTGTCGGGCATTGCCCCAAGATCGCGAGCCCCCCGCTTAAAGAGTGTTGACGGCAATAACGGTAACGTTCGAATCGGGCAGTTGCTGTGGCAACTCGATCTGGAGCCGACGTTCATTTTGTCGAAATTTCACCGATTGTCCGCTTGCGAGCAAGTGTGCCGACACCACTCTTGTGTCCAGCCCGTTTACCTCTAACGGCGCCGACGGCCTATCGATGATATGAAGGAAGAGTTTCCCTCGCTTTGCCGTGGTTCGAACGGACTTCATGTTTTGAACTGGTCCGTACGTCGTTCCGTATATGGATTCCCCGTTGACGGCAAGCCAATCGCCGATGGCGCGGAGACGCTGCTGAAATTCGGGCTGGATCAGGCCGTCAGGTTGCGGCCCGACGTTCAGCAGGAAGTTGCCGCCACGGCTTGCGACTTCCACGAGGCTCCGAATGAGATACTCCTCAGACTTATATTCATGATCATTCGCGTTATATGCCCACGTCTTGTTTATGGTCATGCAGGTTTCCCATAATTGAAAATCTTCAGGCGGCGGGATTGCTAGCTTCAATTCTTGCTGAACGTTGATATCCGTCGCCTCAAAACGCACGCCCTTTGTCGGGATCGCATTAGGTATGAACTGCTCCGGAGTTTGATAGTCTCCCGGCACGCCAATTCGATCGTTCACCAAAGTAGCAGGCTGCAGTTTCTGGATCAGTTCAAGGAAGCGATTGCCGTCGTATTTCTCCTGGTGATGCAAACCGTCGAACCAGATCAAAGCGACCGGGCCATATTTCGTCAGCAACTCGGTCAACTGGAGCTGCATATATTCGAGGTATATGGGCCATTCGGGCCGTGCGGGCTCTCCGTTCCAATTTTCTTTCGCCAACCTCGTCGTGTCACGAAAGGCCGTGTGGTGCATATCGGGCGGAGAGTAGTAAAAACCCAATGGCATAGCTCTTTCTTGGCAAGCGTCCGCCAATTGCCTGACAACATCCTTTCCATAGGGAGTATTCGTGATTTTGTAGTCTGTGTAAGAAGAGTCGAACATACAAAAACCATCATGGTGCTTCGTCGTGAACACCATGTATTCCTGTCCCGCGGCCCGAGCCAGATCAATGAGAGTATTCGGGTCAAACTTTGACGGATTAAACCGCTTTGGCAACTCGCGATATTCCGCCTCACTGATGCCCGTTGGTGTGGGTGTCATAATGGGCCAGGATGCCTCCACGCTAGCGAGCGAGTATGGTCCCCAGTGGATGAACATCCCAAATTTGGCGTCGCGATACCATCGGGTCCGGTCCTTGGCCAAGCTGGAGCTCAATCCCAGACTACGCATGAATGGAAGTGACGACCCTGCAAGACCTAGTTTTATGAAGTCGCGTCGAGAAGGTGAACAAGCACTCACAAGGGCTGCGATGCTATCACGACGCCTGCTCGCGCAAAAGTATTCGGGATCCGCCTCAGCTCGATAGCCATATCGAGCGAATTGGTGGGGAGCTGATCGCCGCATTTCTGAATTAGATCTTCAGCGCGGCGAAGATCGCGGCCAGTGCGATGAAAGACGATCGCACGACGCGACGCAGCATCATGGGTATCGGTTACCAACAGACCTTAGACATGAAGTCCTCCTTACTTCCTGGCTAGACGTCGTGGGGAGGCCAACGCAATTTTTGCTTGACACTAACCCACGATTCCATAATATGGCACTCGTGCCGCATTCTAAGACACGCCGATCTCCACGCCGTGGCAATTGCAAAGAAGCACCGCTGGGCGTTGGAGCCACCATGCGCGAAAACTGAACGCGGCCGTGAGCATTCCTGAGCAGCGTTGCGAATAACGAAGGGGAAAAACTTTCTGGAGTCAGTCAACCCCTGATGCAAACGGCGAAAGAACTATCGGCGAAGCTTGTGTGTCAAGGATTGCCATTAGAAGCGCTGCGGCGCGCGCCGAATTAGTTTTCAGAGGCGAAGTACCCGGCGAAAGCCGGGCTTTCTTGGAGCTTCTTTTCATATGGGATGCCGTCTCATATCGTGGTACGGAGAGCTGGAATTGGCGATTCGAATTTCTCACGTTGCGAGCGCTCAACCGCGGTGATTTGTGCGGCGAAAACTGACAAGGAGATGTACATGGGTACCCAAGCGGAAGGGGCCACTGACAAGATGATTTTTCGCAAGACCAATGGTCAAAAGGGGCGGCATCTAGCGGTGACCCCTCAAAATAGCTCGATGCTGCACTTGTCATACGGTCGCATCATTCTGGACACGTCCCAAAACTCGGTTTTGTTCAACAATGGCGACCAGGAGACGGCGCTCATTTGTCTCGGCGGAAAAGTCGTGGTGACGACCGCTGGGCAACAAGTCGAAATTGGGAAATTCGACGCCATCTACGTTCCCAGAGGTTCGTCTATCGATGTTTCAACTAGCAGTTCCGTGGACCTTGCAGAGTTTTCCTCTGATGTGGCAGGCAAGTATCCCTTAAAGATCGTGCGTTACGCTGACATAACCAAAGATCCGGGACTGAAGTTCGTGACCGGTGGTCTGGGCTCGGCGCGTGATTTAAGCATGCTCATCGCGAAAAATGTGGAAGCAGGGCGTCTTGTAGCGGGCTTTACGTACTCCGATCCGGGCAACTGGACGAGTTGGCCGCCGCACGAGCACGCGAAAATGTTGGAAGAGATGTATGTCTATTTTGATATGCCGGAGCCGGCCTTCGGCATCCAATTGGTTTACAACAATACCCAATATCCTGAATTGGTGACCGTAGTGCGTGACGGTGACGCCGTGCTGATGCCGAGCGGATATCACCCGAATGTTTCTGTTCCGGGCCATCGGATCGCATTTCTGTGGGCGATGGCTGCACATCGAGAAGTCGAAGACCGGCAATTTGGCGTCGTCAACATACAGCCGGGATTCGGACAAAGCGGCTCAGGGCTGGAAGTTGGCCGTAAGTAACTCTGGTAAACAGGATGCGGATGCAACAAGAACGCGCAATTGCGGCTGCCGGATCGAACGAGCGCTCAAAAATCATCGCGAACCCATCTACCGCAATGCGAAAGGCTGGCTGGCTTGCCGGAAGCTTTCGCTGGGTGATCTGCGGCCTCTTGTTCCTGGGTGTAACCAAGAACTACATGGACCGGCAGGTACTCGGAGTGCTGAAAGGCCCACTGCAGCACGAACTTGGATGGAACGATGTTGACTATGGAAACCTGGTATTCGCGTTTCAGACGGCTTATGCGCTCGGGATGATTATCGTCGGGCGGCTAATCGACTGGCTGGGCACGCGGATCGGTTATGCCGTGGCGATGGTCTTCTGGAGTCTCGCTTCCATGGCCCACGCCGCAGCAAATTCGTTCGTCACGTTCGCCCTGGCACGCGCAGCACTGGGCTTCGGAGAGGCAGGAGTTTTTCCGGCGAGCATCAAGAGCGTCGCTGAGTGGTTTCCCAAGAAAGAGCGGGCGCTGGCGACCGGCATTTTCAACGCCGGTACAAATATCGGTGCGATTATCACCCCGTTGATCGTTCCGTGGATTGCGGGACATGTTGGGTGGCGATGGGCTTTTCTGTTCACCGGCGCACTGGGATTCGTGTGGCTGGCGCTTTGGCTAATTTGGTATCGAAAACCGGAAGAGCATTCGCGCTGCACGGCCGGCGAACGCGAATACATTCAGAGTGATCTTTTTGCGCCGCTGGGACGTATCCCTTGGGCACAACTGCTGCATTGCAGGCAGACGTGGACCTTTGCCGCCGGAAAATTCATGGTGGATCCCATCTGGTGGTTTTACCTGTTCTGGATTCCGGACTACCTCCAGCGCGAGCATGGCTTGCGTCTGACGCAAATTGGATTGCCAATTCTGGTGATCTACCTCATCTCCGACGTTGGCAGTGTCGCAGGCGGCTGGCTGTCCTTCGGATTGATCCGACGCGGGTTTTCCATAAATGCCGGGCGGAAGTGGGCGATGCTGGCATGCGCGGTATGTGTTGTGCCGGTCGCGGTGGTCTATCGCGTGTCCGGACTCTGGTCGACAACGCTGCTGATCGGACTCGCCGCAGCGGCCCACCAGGGATTCTCTGCGAATCTTTTTACTCTGACGTCGGATCTCTTCCCCTCTCGGGCGGTCCAGTGGTCGGCATCGGCGGCCTGGCGGGCGCAGTGGGTGGAATGTTGATCGCGCAGATCGTGGGGCACGTTCTGTAATGGAAAAACAGTTACATGATTCCGTTTTTCATTGCAGCCTCTGCGTATCTCATCGCATTGCTGATCATTCACTTGCTGAGCCCGCAGCTTGAGCCAGCAAGAATTGAGCAAGGCTGAATAGATGAGCCTCGAATCCTTCCAATTAAATGGTAAGAATGCGCTTGTGACTGGGTCGCACCGAGGGCTCGGTGCTGCCATCGCCGTGGCCTTGGCGAAAGCGGGCGCAAACGTGGGGTGCCACGGCCGGGACTCGAAGGCAGGACCCGCGTGCGACGAACTTCGCGCCGCAGGACGCAAGACATTCTATGTTTCAGCGGACTTGGCGGACTCCAAAGCATACCCAACGCTGATCGAAAGAACGATTGCTGAGTTCGGCTCCATCGACATTCTGGTGAACAACGCTGGCGTGATTCAGCGTGCTCCTGCCGCCGAATATCCAGTGGGATTCTGGGATGAGCTGATTACGGTCAACTTGACGGCCGTGTTCCGACTGTCACAACTCGCGGGGCGGCATATGCTCGGCAGAGGCGCGGGCGGAAAAATTCTCAACATCGCTTCGCTGCTCTCGTTCCAAGGGGGAATTTTGGTTCCAGCATACGCGGCGGCTAAGGGCGGAATCGCGCAGTTAACTAAGGCCCTCGCGAATGAGTGGGCCTCTAAAGCAATCAACGTAAACGCGATTGCGCCAGGATATATGGCCACGGACAATACTGCAGCGCTACGAAATGATCCCGTTCGCAGCCGACAGATTTTGGATCGAATTCCAGCGGCACGATGGGGCGACCCAGGCGACATCGCGGGCGCCGCTGTTTTCCTGTGTTCCTCCGCGAGTGATTATGCGCATGGACACGTTCTTGCGGTCGACGGAGGCTGGCTAGCTCGGTGAAACACTCATCCCTTGCAATCTGACAGTGAGTGGCGCTCGTCCGCAATTATTTTGGAGAAGGCACATGGAGCAAACGAAGGCGATTCCCGATCTTGTCGTCGTTAAACACCATGAGGGCAAAACCTCTGAGCCGGAAACCGGCCTGAAACGGCGAGTCCTGGCTTACAACGAAAAGCTATTTCTCGCGGAGCACGAAATGGTGAAAGGATGGGTCGGGACACTGCACAGCCATCCCCACGATCAAATTGTGTACGTCGTCCATGGTCACTTGAAGCTCTCCTGTCAGGGCAGACCGTTTGAAATTCGGAAGGGAGACACCTTCGTGGTGCGTGGCGGAGTGGAACATGGCGCGTCCGCCCTTGAAGACTCGCTGGTTATCGATGTCTTCACACCATGCCGCGAAGACTACCTTCAGTGATTCGAACACCGCCGGAACTGGCGGGCCACGAGTTTACGGACAGCGCTGGGGACGTGCTGGCAGGGAGCAACTCAAAGGTTCGACGACGTGTCATGTGGATGTAGCCTGCGAGCCAGTCGTTTAAATAGAACAGGATGCTTGGCATGCGAAAAAGCATTTTGACCACAACCGGGCTGTTGGGACTTCTTTTGGCGGAATTCGTCAGCGTGTGCTGTGATCCGGCTGCACAAATTCGGCCCGATGCGCAACAAGTACCGACCGCTACGCTGGACGAGGAAATCCGCGCTTTCCTGAAGCGCGAAGTTACAGCGCATGTGGCCGACATCAAGTCACTCGACCCACCGCCGGACAGGGTTGTTGGCGCGCTGACAACCGGCGAGTTCTCCTGGGGCACGTTCATGCGCACCCTCAGCGACTATTCCGCGTTCGTCTCGACGAACACGATCGCAGCGCCACACATAGACCGACGCGACACGACGTCCCAGCGATGATCGGCAAGATGGCTCAGATCGAATTGAGTCACGGTGGAAAGACCTGGGCGCAACTCTACGCGGCGATAACCTTGCATAGTTACGGCAGAGATCTGAATCATAATGTGTTGTGGCAAAGCTTGTCTCCGGAAGGCCAAGAAACCTATCGCTCGTTGCTTGATCCCGCGCGATTTTACGATGCGAAAACGCACAAACTGATTCATCTTCCCGAGAATTACTTCGGCGTGGCGGCCCGGATCGCAGCAATCGATTACGATCTTGGCCTGAACAAGGACCGCATGTCACTCGATGACCTGCTCAATCGGGCGGCGGCGCAATTCACAAGTGGAGCGCTTTTTGCCGACGATTCCCTGCCCACGGGGCGCTACGACCGGTACTCGAACGAGTATGCGCGGGCGATCTATGACGCGGCGCGCCTAGCGGGGCGCGAGGATCTAGTTAAGGCCATCTCGCCATCGCTGAAGCAACAAATGGCGCTGTGGTGGGATTTGTTGTCCCCTGATGGTTACGGCTATCCGTGGGGGCGCAGCCTGGGGGCGATTAGCTACATGGATACAATGGAAATCGTCGGTTTCTTGGCCGTGCACGCCGAATTCCGGCCTGTGCCTCTTCAACAGCTCGCGCCGGCATATAACGCGGCATGGATGTGGCTGCGAAACGACTTCAACAAGGACACGCATTTGCTGTCCATCTTCGCGTTCGGCAGGGGCGATTACGCGTACATCACAAAGGAGCGCGAATGGCAGCAAACGACGACTTTTCTCGCGAAGATTATCGCCGCCCACAAGATCTTCATGCAGGCGATGGCCAGCGAGGGGATCAAGCAGTTCTCTTTGCGGCCTGGCTTCGACAATCTTGCACGGTTTGAGTTCTTCCGGGATGGGTCCGAGCGGAAGTTTGGAGTCTGGCTGGTTCGCCAGGGTGGAATTCAATTTGCGTTACCCTTCGTGACGGGACCGAAGGCTTCGACCTCCGACTACGAGCCGATGCCACACGGATTTCCTGGCTTAGCGGCGCCTGTAGAGCAGATCTATCCGTGCCTCGTTCCATTTCTGGAGATGGAAGACGGACGAACCATCGCAGCGGTCGACGGAGCGGATGAACTCAGGACCGCAGCAGATGGGATGAGCGTCACTGCAGTCTCGGACCACTGGGTCGTTGCAGGCACAAAAGCAGGAGAACCGGCGAACGAAGGTATCATCTCGGAAGTTACCTGGTCATTGCGGGGCAATTCGCTGCAGCGTGTGGAATCGTTGACGTCGTCGAAACCACTGAGAGTTCGCCGACTCTGGCTCGCGGTTCCTAGCCGCTACGGCCGTCTCGAAACTCTGAAAATAGGCAGCCACCGACTCGATCGCCTCATTTCCGACACAGGAACGTTGGAAGTGCAGGTGAAACAATCGGATTGGCCAGTGCAGATCTCCGCGTTTGCAACGGGCGACAGTCCTCTCGGCAGGAGCGATCGAGGTCCGATCCCTTTGCAGTTGATCCTTGAATCGAAAGAGATTTCATTGTCGCCCGGTGCTCCAAAGAAATGGGAATTGATGCTGTCGGCTCATCCCTAGCGATCGTTCAGCGCTCCATCAAGCTATTCCGCCGTTTCAGAGCCCGCAGTCTGTGATAGCCCGAGGGCCGGAGACTATGCCATACGCGGTGCGCCGGATGCACGTCAGGGGCACCGAAAATTAGATTGTTGCCATCCTCGTCTTTTCACGCGCTTAGATGACGTAGGGGGCGACTGCGCCCCGGCACTACCCCTGTCATTCGCCAAAACTCTGCAAGGCCATAAATCTCGTCCCGTAACAATGTTACAGGTCCCGTCCCACATGCTATTCATTTCAAACCTATGCTGGATTTTGGCGAGGGACAGGCCGGCTCATTTACTCTTCCTGTGTTGAGCTGTCTTTTAGCTTCAGCGAATCCAGCGGACTCGCGGTGGCGTTAAGGTGGGGTTCGGAGAGACGCAGGTAGATGGTGGTTTCTTCTAGATCGCGATGGCCTAACAATATCTGGATGGTTCGTAGATCTGCGCCTGCTTCCAGGAGATGCGTGGCAAAGCTATGCCTTAGCGTGTGTGGGTGTACGTCTTTCCGTATCCCCGCTCGCTTGGCGGCTTCCTTACAGGCATTCCAAACTGTTTTTTGTATCGATCGGTTGATCACCGCGATGGAGGCGATCGCCTGGAAATAGCCAGATAATCGGTCTTCGGCACAAGCGGTGGCAATGCGCACGGAGCTCTTCGAGTAACTTGGGGCTAAGCATGACATCGCGATCTTTACGTCCCTTGCCGCCTTGAATACGAATCACCATCCGCTTGCTGTCAACGTCGCTGACTTTCAGGTGAGTTAATTCAGCGCGTCGTGCTCCAATGGCGTAGAGCGTCATCAGCAGAGTGCGATGGTAAGGAGTCAGAGCTGCGTCGATGAGTTGTGCAACTTCTTCTTGGCTAAGGATCGTTGGCAGGTGAATTATCTTTTTCGGATAGGGAGTCTCGACACTGCTCCAGGCTTTCTTGAGAGTCTTGCAGTAGAAGAACCGCAGCGCTGCCAAACGTTGCGTGACAGTGCGCGGCGACAACTTGCGCTTGAACAGCTCGGCTTGATATTCCCGTATGTGCCGAGGGCCCAGGCGGTCCGGCTGGCAGTTGAATCGTCGAGCAAAATCTTCGACTGTGCGGATGTAACAGCGTGTGGTATTTTCAGAATAATTGCGACGCTGGAGTTCCTCCAGCATCATTTTTCGTAAATGGGTCACAGCGTTGCCTCCTTGTGACCCAAACTTATATCTACAAGCTAGGCAACCACTGCTCCGTTCTCACGTGAAGCGTCTGCCGCAGAGCGGCTTCGTTCAAGTCGGCTTCTCGCCAGCAATACAACGGTCACGGCTAGCGCGTATCTCGTTACTTATGTGCTGGTGCCAGATGCCGCGAATTTGGCTACTGTACTAGTTCTTGAGTCATCACAGCTCCGCCCAGGGAAGCCAGAGTCGAAGTGGCCTTCACTACTTTGTGGTTGTCGCCCGCAATCCAGACAGTCTTCTTATCCGCACCTCCATCCGCAGAGGAGATCTCGACCCGAAACGCCTTGAACGTGCCGGCGGGCACTTGAACGTCTTCCATCCCGGCGACGGACAGTTGCAGCAATTTCACCTTCTGCGTTTGGACATCGAAATTGCGGAAGGTCGTGCTATAGCCCTCCAACAGTGGCAGGCAGGCAATAACTTGATCCGAACCGGCACCGTCCGCAAAAAGTGGACCTCCCAGATCAACCGCTATGGGACGGTCTTGCCCGTTCATGCTCATCTTGCCCCCAGCTTTATTCTCGGCAAAATTGAGGTCGATGGCGACCGGACCCTGCTTGACGCTTCGTTTCAGCAGCAGCAAACTTCCTTTCTCCAGCGTCGAAGTGTCAGTCACAGCGCCTTGCGGCGTATCCATCTGATCGACTGCGGACCAGGAGCCAGCGCCGTCCTGCACGGTAGTGGAGAGCTTCATATTCATCTGCTGGCCGCCCATTTCAATCTTCACCTGATAGTTGTAAGCGCCAGCCTGCAAATCCATGGCAGGCTTGGGAGCGCTGATGCTCCCGGCATCTATCTTCCTCGCAAGGATTACCGTCTTCGGATCCACGGTAATTTCTTTCAGGCGCGCAACCTCCTCGGCCGTGCCGCCCTCTTGATACTTTCCTCCCAAGTGCTGTGCAAAGAATTTTTCCGATGCCATGAACAGCGCCAGATTATTAATCGGCCGGGCAAAACCGTGCCCTTCGTCCGGTGCGAGAATGTATTCCACTGGGAAACCGCGGTCGCGTAACGCAATCACGATCTGTTCAGCCTCACGCCGGTTCACTCGCGGATCATTGGCTCCCTGTGCCACAAGCAAAGGCGTCTTGATCTTGTCGGCGGAATTCAAGGGCGACTCTTCCATCAGCATCGCTTTGCCTTGCGGCGTATTCGGGTCGCCCATGCGTTGGTAAAACATCTTGCGAATGGATTCCCAATACGGCGGAATCGAATCCAGCAGCGTGATCAAATTCGACGGCCCCACGATATCGACCGCCGCGGCATACAGATCAGGAGTGAAGGCAACGCCCGCCAACGTGGCATATCCACCATACGAACCACCGATAATCCCAATCCGTTTGGGATCGGCGATGCCCTCTGCAACCACATACTTCACTCCCCAAGTCAAATCGTCCTGCATTTTGCGACCCCACTCCAGGTTGCCGGCATCCAGAAACTTCCTGCCATAGCCAGTCGAGCCGCGGAAGTTGGGCATGAGTACGGCGTAACCTCGATTGGCAAAGAACTGCGCCAACGAGTTGTACCCCCACTGATCGCGTCCCCATGGACCGCCGTGCGGAAGAATCAGAGTGGGCAGATTCGTTGGCGGAACCCCTTTCGGAACCGTGAGGTAGCCGGGAATCTCCAAACCGTCGGACGATTTGTAGGTTACCGGTTTCATCTGCGCCAGGTCGGCACGCGGGAGCTTTTCCCGAACTTTATATTGCGGCGTCAGGACGTGTTTCTTGCGGTCGAAGAGCATTGTCTCGCCGGGCTCTGTGTCGCTTACTGCCGTGACCAGCCAGACTTGCTCGTCCTTGGTGCGCGAAACCACCAAAATTTCATGGTCCGGGAACTTGCGCTCAATCCAGTGGACGTCATCGCCGAACGCTTTGTTTTTGTAGTAAGTCTTTGCGCGGGCAGCGATGTACCAGGTTTCCACCAGTTCGTCGGTGGATTCAGAAAAAAGGGCGCCTCCAAAGTCGACTTTGCCCAGCGGATCCGACTCCACATTCTCAGTTTTGCTCGTCTGCGGATCGAACAGGACCAGCGAAGTCAAATCGGTGCCCTTATTCGTTTCGATGTAGACGCGCTGGTCTCCCGGCTGAAACTGCAGTGGTTGGCAAGTCTCAAACACGGAGCAGGAATATACTTTGGTGAATCCATCCGGATCGACGCGGAGCATCTCCGTGTCGCCGTTTTCCGCGCTGCGGGTCGCCATACGCAGCTGTCCTTTTAGGTCGAACACCCAGCCGGTAATGCGCTCGGTGTTTTTGCGGATCAGCGTCTTCTCTCCCGTGGAAATCTTCAGCCGATAGAGGTCATGCCAAGCCTTATCTCGGTCATTGAGACCGATATAGACGATATCCGGGTCTTTCTTGGGCACCTCAACTATCTCCACGCGCACACCTTTTAGTCCGGTCAGATCACGCGAGGGGGGCGCATCCGCTCCTGCGACGGGTTTCGCGGAGGGATCGACCGCATAAACATTGAAGTTCTCATCTCCGTCGTTATCCTTCGCATAAAGGATGTACTTGCTGTCTCGCGTCCAGAAGTACCCGGCGACCGGGCGTTTGGTTTCCGTGGTAAGGAGGCGCGCAGCGCTGAACGGTTCATCCACTGCCTTCACATAAACATTGCGAGTGTCTTTCCAAGGTTTCATGAAGGCGATGTACTTGCCATCGGGAGAAAGCTGCGCGGCCGCAATTTCTGGATTGCCGAAGATTACATCGCGATCAATGAGCTGCGGGGGACCATTCGTTTTGTCTGCCTTTGCGGTGGCGAGAGAAGCGAGCAGAAAAATACACAACAAGACGGATCGGAGTTTCATATGCGGCAGTTCCTTTCTGTTGACGCTTGCAACACGAGTGGACGATGAACGAAGGACAGCGACATTCTCCACCAGGCTGGTCGAAGGTGCAACGGAGTGTCGGGACATTGCAGAGCTTGCCCGACGAAGACTCTGCTCAATGAGGGCAAAGGCGAAGCCAGCGCTATCTAGGTTTTGGAAGCTCTTTTCTTGTGCCAGGCCCGTGTAGTCGGCAAACCGGAATGTATGGTCCGCCACTCCGCCGGATCGGTACCGGGAAGTCGGCACCTCGTCAGGAAATCAAGCACTGACGAGATGGGCGTTTGTCGGAACCAATCCGGGCGAGTTACTTCCGACTGTTTATTCTGTCAATCTGGGAGGAATCTCAGGGGTCGTCAGCGACAGACTTCCCAGAATCAGTGACCGCAGATCTTAGACTGGTGGAGCCAACGGTTTTTGCGTGAAGTCGAAGCAATCCGACATATCGCCGGAAGCCTGATCTCTTGCATTCAGTGGCTTCAGCCCAAACGTGACTTCTGAGAACTTCACCAGGCTTACATGGGAATGAAACGCGTGGGCGATTCCTCGCTTCGAGTAGGGACTGATCACAAGGCACCCGACCCGGCTTCCATAACTGAATTGCGTGTTGGTGTAACTGGGGCCCTTCGCAGGACCTCCTCCAGTCCACTTGTCCCGCAACGGCGGATCAACATGATCGTACCAACCACCCCAATCATCCCAGATGATGAAGATCACTGAGGTTCCCCAAAGCTGGCTCTGACCCAGGTTGTGGACACGGTCAGCGGTCCATTGGCTTCCCAACTTGACGGTCTGCTGTCCGGCGTTTTTCCCGTACGGGGGATGCTCGGAAAGCTCCACGGGACTGCCCGGCGCGTACACCCAGGACACATTCGGCAGTTTCCCAGCCACTACATCCGTATCGAATCTAGTCCACGGCAGGATGTTTGGGCTACCTTTCAGCTCTTCGATTTTCTCGAAATAACTGAAGCTAGGGTCCCCGTAAGTAGCCCATGCAAGGTTTGCCCTCTCCAACGCCTTCGGCATTGTCTGAAGGTTGAAAGGCTCCTGGGGCTGGTACGTGCGGTTTTTGTTCGCGTTGTCGATTATCGGGGAGGCGGCTGCGATGAGCATCAGATGGTTGGGTTCGGACTGGCTGCCCACTTCCGTGAAGTAGTTGTCGCATAGCGTAAATTGTCTCGCAAATGAGAAATAAGCAGGAATGTCGTTTTCGCCGTACTGCAGCTTCACCGCGCCCGTCGCCCGCTGCAGCCATGCCGCGTGGTCGTGAGGCGGGTCGCCGCCAGCGGGTGGATCTTGCGCCGGCGGAAGGCTTGCACCGTTTACGCCGGGAAAGGAACCGAAGTAATTGTCGAAGCTGTGATTCTCCTTAACGATGATCACAACATGCTCAATTGGATTGTACGGTTGCATACGCTTTTAGAATCAACCCGACCGGTTCCTATGCAGTCTAGCATTTTGGGGAATGGAATGCGGCGGCCGCCGCTAACTCGTTGTGATCGCGCCAGTTTTCACCTTCCAATGACTGAGACGGTTGTGTTCATCGAATGCCTCCCGTTCTGGGAATCCCCGCTTCGTCTTGGGAGTATCGACCGGCTTGGGCGACTACACCTCTGCGGTCCTCCGCTCCCCGTGCGACTCACCACTCCTTCTGCATTTTTTGCAGCTCCGCGATACGTGCCTTGACGAGCCGTTTCAAAAGAACAGTCGGCAGCGGCTCGTCTAGTCGAAATCGAATCGTCACCTTGCCTGAGATCTCGTATGGTGGTTTTGCTTGGCGCGGTCATGATCGTTTCTCTTAGCAGAATGATGAATTTAACGGGACCACGCAATGAGGTGGGCTGTTTGGCAATCGTCGATCCACCCAAACGAGAGAGTTTCGGAGCAATGAAATTGTTGAACAAGGGACAGCTTGCTTCCACTCTGATTCCTGCAATTGAAGAGTGCATGGAACAAAACCGAAGAGCGCATCACGCTTGAGCGGTTAGTCGCCTACCACGGCCAGACGCTGCCGTCATAGCTGAGGAATTTCCCCGTCAATTCCATTGGATCTCCAGCCAGCACCTTGCGCATTGCTCCAATGCTCTGCTCCGGCGTCAACGCGGCGTTCGCGCCTCCCATATCTGTCTGTACCCACCCCGGGCTGAATATCACAACGCTGATTCCGCGTGGCCTCACGTCCCTGGCTAGGATCGACATCGCCATGTTCAAAGCAGCCTTGCTTGTCCTGTACTGATACGCCGGCCCAAACCCGATCGTGCTTTCCAATGTCCCCAGCGAACCCATTCCTGTGCTGATGGCCACGATCTGTTTTCTTTCGCTCGCCGCCACGTTTTCGATTAGTGCCTCCGCCACTCGGATTGCTCCCAAAACGTTCGTCTCAAACGATTCTCGCCAACCGGGAAAATTTAGCTCACCGAACTTGTTCCCGTCTCGCGTGAAAATCGCTGAATTTAGAATGAGCAGATCGATGGGCTTGCCGTCCAGCGAGGCCGCCAACTCCTTTACGGATTCATCGCTGGCCACGTCCAACGCTTGCACGGACAAGTTTTTGTTCTTCGCCACCTGCTCCAATTCTTTGCTCTGCCTGGGATTGCGTGCCGTGGCGATCACATCCCAGCCCTCAGCAGCGTATTGACGCGCAAATTCCAAGCCCAGCCCGCGGTTTGCTCCGGTGATCAGGACTCTCGACATGGCTCACTCCTCCTGTGTTCGAGCAATATCTCCCGGAAACGAAGTGTGCGCTTCCTTTGGATATTGCTTCCAACATGTCTAATTTTTGATGCCCCTCGCTCATCTTCGTCACACGTAAATTTTATTGAGAACATGGGAACACGATGAAAATCCGAGGATGCTTTGTGGACATACTTCGTTTTGAACCGCGGAGGCTCGGTCCACATGTGGATGGGACACTATCTTGAAGGCAGAATAGGTTGAGCGATTTCCGGTGCGCTACTGCTTTATTGCGAGCCGACGTGAAAAACCCCCTTTGTTTGATGGACCTGTACAACTGACAGAGAAGCTGTGAAGAAACCCCAATTAAGAGTGGACTGAGGATTGAGCGTGAGTTTATTAAAATTGTGACTTGCGACTTGGCAAGTGTCTGGATCCTGTTGGACGTTCTCTTACTCTCTCAGGTAACTGCTGGTGTTGTTTGTAGCTTGCTTAGGCGGATCCAGAAGTGTAGGTTGTAGGTCAGGCAAGCCCACAACATTTCTATCTGCACCTTCTTCAGGCCCCGCACATGGAACTGCCGCAGTCCCAGCTTGCTCTTGATCCATGCGTGACAAAACTCCACGACCGCGTCGTTATGACGTTGCAGGCGTTTCAGGCGCTAGCGCGCTATTTGTCACAGTTTCCGGGCCGTAAGAATGTGATGTGGGTCTCCGGTTCCTTCCCGCTCGGTTTCTTCCCCGAGACGAATCCGCGAGTTGTGCCTCGCAAGGAATACCGAAGGGAGATCCGGCAAACCGCCGACCTGCTCACTGCAGACCAGGTCGCTGTCTATCCCATATCGGCGACGGGCCTGACCGGGGAGGAGGCCACTCAGTCCGATAACTACGGCAGACCAATCCACGATGGATATTCGGACCGCGCCTTCGGCCAAATCGCTATGGAAACCCTTGCGCGCGATACTGGAGGCAGAGCTTTCTACAGCACCAGTGACCTCAGCAATGCGATGACGGAAGCGATCAGCAGTGGCTTGCACTACTACACGCTCACATACACACCCACCAATACGAAGATGGATGGTAAGTATCGACGAATCGAAGTGAAGGGGATAAATGGGTCTTACAAGCTTGCATACCGGCGTGGCTATTACGCGGAGAATGCGAAGTTCGCTCCGGCTGGCGACGATCAGAGAAAGAGCGATGCCCTGGTGCTCTTCATGGCTTTTGGCATTGGCCTGACCCCGTTTTATACCAGTGCTTATGAGAGTTTGGTGTGGTGATCGAACTTGGGGCGGACGGAGCGTAGCGGAGTCCGGCCCAAGTTCGGCAGCGAATTCCGCCGGCGTTTGTACCCGATCCCGCTGTGCAGCCGCTCCTGATTCCAATACCTCTTGTATCCCACTCCCAAAACCTTGGCTTCCAGCAACGAGCCGAAAACTTCGCGATCCGCAAACTCCGCCTTCATCCGGCTGTTGAACGACTCGCTGTAGCCGTTCTCCCACGGGCTCCCCGGGGCAATATACGACGGTCCGACCTTCCGCGCCGCCAGCCAGCGCTGCACTGCTCGCGCGAGAAACTCCGGCCCGTTGTCCGAACGAATCGCTCCCGGCGTTCCATGCTGGGCTTCCAGCCAGGTCAGAATGGCCACCACGTCTCGCGCTGTCATTCTTCGCTCCACTTCCAGCACCAGACATTCCCGCGTGAACAAGCGGTACTGCTCCGAGCTGGTGGAATCGTAGGAGTGGGTAAACAGGGCACTGACCGGTCGATGATACTGGGAGAAGTCTTCCATCATGGTGGCGCTCAAGGAGATTAGATATTTGCGTGGACTGCCGTCGTGACTGATGATGTTAGCTTAGACCCTTGAATTTGGGCAACGCGGTAATCCGACATCCTAAACTACTTGGAGCGCTCGCCGAGGAGTAATTTGCGTCGCTACGAAGTCCTTTAGAGGAGATGGGTAAAAATTAACAACTCCGCTAAGATGGCCTTTATGGGTTCCCCTGAAGCGGCGCTAGGGTTGCGAAGGGTCCTCGATCAAACCAGCCTTCACTCGTTCGACGGCGTAGATGATTCCGGACCATGGAGCGTAGACTCCGTGTGTTCTTCGCCGGTGCTGACCGTGCCAACCAGAGAGGATAGTAGTGAGTTGAGCCCATTGCGAAACTGTTCGGTTGAACGGTCAGCTGCACGGGCGAGGTCGTCCTCCAGCTTCCGGATTCGCTCTTGGCACACAACACGGTTTTCCGCATCCAGAGCAGCAAGGGAAGAAATAATCCGTTCGTTTGCTTCGGAGACAATTTTGAACTGCGCATCCGCCTGACGTTGCAACTCCTGTAGCCTGGTGGCAGCACTCTCCATGAGCAGTCGTGCTTCGGCGGCACGGGCCTCTAGTTGCAAGGAAGCTTCTCGCGTCACAGTCAGCGCACTTTCGGCCAGCTGCGCCAGCTGGTGATCCGAAACCCGGGCGACCGCGGCCTCAAATTCCTGGCTCGCACGTTCCACAGACGCCGTGATTTGGTCGCGCATCCGAGGTTCAAGTTCCCCGGCTGCCCTTTCGACGAATGTCTTCGCCTCGGCCAGGTCGCGCCGCGTATCCGCCCCGAGCTTCTCGAGGCCATTAGCAATTTCTTCTGTCCGACTCCGATACGCGTCTTGCTGTTCTTTCCAGCGTTGTTGATCTTCTGCAAGCCGGGAATCGAGACGGCTAACGACTTCGGCGCGGGAGGTGTACACGATCATCTCGATCCGCCGCTCAAGGGATTCCTCCGCCTGCTGCATTTTCGCCCGAGAGACTTCATCAAACTTCCAAAGGGCGTCTTTGAGGGATTCATCGAGCTGTCTTGCTACCGCCGTTCGCACAGCCTTCTGCAGTATGGGAATAAATTGGGTGGGAAGTACTCGTTCTGCTGGCGTAGGTGTCGTTGCGGCCGCCGCTGGCTCACGCTCCGCAGTTGCCGCGGTGGGCAGTGGGGTCGGCAGATCATTATCTCGTCGTACTTTCAACAAAGCGGCAGCCTCGAATGCCCGTTCCCAATCTGAAGGTGGCGCGGGAATGCCCCAAACGTTTGCCGGCGATTCGAGCTCTACTCCGATTTGGTAGAGTTCGTTTGGATTCTTGGGGGCGCGGACGGACCGCACTTGTGCGCGCAGAACCGCTGACTCCGCTTCGCCGCGCGGCTCGGTGAGGCGCAAGGTCACCCACATTCCGATGGAATAGTCATGCCGCGATCGATATCGGCACCCGTGAAGATTCAGGCTTACAACGGATGTTTTTTCTTGAAATGGCTGTCCTATTTTATTCTTTGCTTCTATAACGAGACGGACTGAACTGTTGATACGCGTGCTTCGGCGCGCCTCAACGCCCGAAAACGAATGACCGTTGTCAACCGAAGTAGATAGGCCCATGGCTGATTCCTCCCGTTCTAGTACCAGAGCCTAAGCACCGCGCCCGCGTGCCTCAAGAAGAAATTCCGTCGTTGAATCCAGTAAGATACTGTCAAGTCGGTAGAGTGTTCGCCGTATTGCTGTGTCCGCGTTCCGATTGCCAGAATGTTGGCGTTACGAAAACAACTCGACAATATTTTCCCGGATCGAACTTCCGCCTGTCCCTCGCCAAGCTTCTATCCACGCCGAAAAAGGCGCGATTCTCCTCCATCACAGCGTGAAAAGTCTGAACTCGACCAAGAATTGCTTTGAGGAGCGGGAAGGCTCTCTTGGGTGGGAACGTGCGCATGCTACCTATATATATAAGGATGGGTGAAAAGATAGTCCGGATCAGGCCGCCCGATGCGTAACGATGATGGAGCCCGCCGAGTCGCTCGTAAGAAAGGATGCGACCCGCAGCTACGGAACGAATCCTGCGGTTAGGTGTTCCCTTACCAAGTCCAAGATGCGTGCGGTCGTCGTGATAGTAGCCGACATAATCAGCGAGCAGCCGTTTCAGATGGCGCTCATTTAGCGCAATGATGTGATCCAGTAGGTCTCGTCGGCAGCTTTCGACCCAACGCTCTGCCACACCATTCTGCCAGGGACTTTCGAAGGAGGTCCGCACAGGACTCAGCCTCAGAGATCGAACGGCGGCCGGGACCTCCGACCCGTATTTCGCATCGTGGTCGAAGATCAGAAACCTGGGAGTCGGCTCGAATGGAAACGCCTCCCGCAACTGCTGGACGATCCACATACTCGTCGGATGACTGGTGACGTTAAAGTGCAGGATGCGCCGACGATCGTGGCCGATCACGAAGAAGCAGTAGAGAAGGCCGAAAGTGATCGTTGGTACGGTGAAGAAATCCATCGCCGCAATGGCTTCCCGATGATTGCGAAGGAAAACAAGCCAACGTCTGGTCGCTTGAGGGTCCCGGGGCGCTCGTTTCATCTAACGAGAGATCGTTCGCTCGCAGAGATCAAAGCCGAGCATCAGGAGTTCTCCATGTATCCTCGGCGCTCCCCAGCTTGGGTTCTCGGCAACCATTCGGTAGATCAGATCCCGAACCTCCTTAGAAATTCTTCTCCTCCCTGCTGGCCGTCGGACCCTGGAGATCAAACGCCAGTAGAAACGAAAGCCTGCCCGATGCCACCGAACCACTGTCTCTGGCGTGACCACGATCAGAGCTTCTTTCCAGGTGGACCAGAACTGCTGCGCAATAACCCAGAACAGTTTGTCGAACAAATCGAGCCGTGGCCTTGGATGTCGACGTTTCAGAACGGTGAGTTGTTGCCGCAGCGCGAGATTCTCCAATACAAGTTTTCCACGGCCACGAAAAAGGCCAACGAGTACTCCGAACCAGAGCAAAAACAGGCTGTCCATGAGCCAGGGTTATAGCAGACGGCGCTCCGAACCAAGGCTGTAGGTCATTGATTCTTCGGCCAGCAAGCATCTTGGCGAATGACAGGATAAAACTTCGCGAAACATCGCGAATACTTCGGAGATGCGGAACGGCTTTCAGGGACGCCCGCGACCCATTCGGTCCCCCGGATTGCCGCGAGTCTCGCCGACGACAGCATCGCCTCGACCGTCACGTTGCGGGCATCGAAGCAAGTACTGCTGCAGACACTGCGGGCGCTACAGGGAAAGAACATGCATTGAATTGCAGCCACCGTCCATCGCCTGCGGGATGTAGTTGTTTTTCTGAAAGGCGGCAACGAACCGCCAAGACTCTATGGATGAAGATAGGCCAGATTATCAAAACGCAGTGCGTCACCGTTGGTAAAGTCAAAGTTGACGCGGTAGCTCGGGTCTCGCCAACCGGTCCTTAAGCGGCGAAGTTCTTTAGGCTTGACAGTGAAGGACATCTCGCGGATTTCCGGCGAACTTATGGTAACGGTCGCATCGGTATCTCCATCGTTGTAAGCATCGATGCCAGAAAAAATGAGCGGGATGCTGAAATCGAAATTAGACCGTCGGATTTTTGGAACGGCCAAAGCAAGCGTGAACGTTGCGAACTTCCCATACGGCGTGCCGATCTGCCAATCGCCCTTACCCCAATCGATGACGCCAGAAGGATATTGGCCGATCAAAGGCGTTCCTGCCGCAAGGTGGGGATCGTCGAATGTCACGTAGGTAGGTGGGACTCGGTCGCCCTTTCCTTGAATGTCTACGTCCCTGGAACTTATGTGACGGATAGAAAGGACATGTGTGGTGTCGTCAAAAGTATAGCCCTGCTCGGCAAGAACCTTGCGGCGGCTGATGGGCGTACCGCCTACGGTCACGGAGTCCGGAACGAAATTCAAACGCAACACGTCCGTGGATTCTTGATCGAACGTTGAGTAGGTTACCGACCCGCGGCCATACGCAATCTTCGTTACAGCGGAAAGTGAACCCAGGAGATGGGATTCATCGGCAGGCGCCCATTCAGGGACAGCCCAGAAAGCATCCATCATTCTCCGAGGTCCATCGGAAAATTCATCGGTGAACCACCACTGAGTGCTGAACGGAGCGTGGGCAGATCCAGAAAGGCCCTGAAAATAAGTGACCCAATTGTAGGTCCGATACGCCGCTTCCTTGTAGGCCGCGTCGCCCGTCTTTGCGAAATACAGCGCTTCAACGGCAGCAAGCCTCGAACTGTGGCTGTCGCAACATTGATTTGGGACATTGCAGCAAAAATTCTTGAGGCTACTGCCTTGTTCGGTTGTGACGGTAGCGCCGTGAACGACATATTTAGGCCATCTCGGGGTGGTCTTCACCCACTCAATCAATTTGCGCGAATGCTCGCGCCAGTCGGGGTCTTTTTCCGGGTGGAGAAGTACATAGCGCGCGAATTCCAGCGGGATGACCTGGTTCATGTTTTCCATGCTGGCTTTCACGTCCTCGAAATAACCGACCCACACGTTGTTCTGCATCGGATACTTCATCAGCCAAGCCCAGGCGCCTTCACGAACTTTCTTGTACGAAGCGGTCTCACCTTGGTCGAGCCGGATCAGCTCGTCCAGCAGCATGATCGGCTCGACGACATTTGCGGAATACGGGAACATTCCCGTTCCCCCATCGATGCGGCCATCCCGGGCGAAACAGCGGTAGGGCCAGGGAGAGGTGCGCTCATCACCAGCCTTGAAATTCTTTGCAAGCGCCTGGGCACAGCGAATCGCCGCGCGCAGATACTTGGTGTTGCCGGTCATCTCGTACAACCGCAAATACGCGTAGCCATCTTCTCCAACGACATGAGGCTCCACGAAGTCTTCGCCGTGTTCGCTCCAGCCTGTGTAACGGCGGCTGCCGGGATTGGCCGATGGGTAGGGCACCTGGGCCCAAGCGTAACCTTCTGGAGTTAGGCCGTTTTCGAGTTCGTAATCCACGAAATTCTGAAGAAATTCCAGCGTGTGGGGATCACCCGTGTAGGGATAGAGGCGCTCGACAAAACCCTGCATCATCGCGCGTAAATAGCCCGTGGAATTAGCCCAGTGCCATTCCGGAAAGAGTTCAAACGTGGTGCGGTCAAAGTCGAAGCAACAGAAATAGTAAGGGAGGCGCTGACGATTGTACTGGTCCCAAACGATCGTCCATTGCGAAAGAAAATACGCGGAGTAGGAGTAGCCGGTGTCGTTCGGCATGGGCCATGGCAAGAGTTTCTTTTGAGCATCCAGAGCAACGGGACGTCCCGCGATCGAGGATTCGCTCACGGTGGTCGTAACCGTGAGGGTCTCCTGTCCCGTCACCACACTGACGCACAAAAGGAACGCGATGAAGAGTCGCGCGAACTTAGTAGCTTGTGTCATAGCGCACCACCAGAAGGGTTGAGATAAGGACAATCGCCGCTCCAACAAGGGCGACCAGGCTCAGCCGCTCGGCGAGCAGAGTAGCCGCTAGCAGAACTCCGAACACGGGAACCAGATAGAGGGAGGTGGAAGCGGTAGTCACGTCAAGGTGTTGCAACGCTTTGAAGAAGAGAAGCATCGAGGCGCCGTACATGAAGAAAGCAAGGAAGAGGAAAGCGGCAATGCTCTTGGCGTCGAAGGCCAACAAGCTGCGCAGATGGAACGGCTCGACCCAAATGAGCAGGGGGATACTGAAAACTGACGCGGTGATGTAGCTGAAAATCAGAATTTCTATTTCTTGAAACTTCTGCATCAGCCCCTTGCAATACACATTATAAAAGGAGGATCCGAAGCATCCACCAAAGATCAGCAAATTCCCGGTGAGGAATTTCATCGAACCAAAAGATGCTTGCCGAATATCTCCAATGGAGAGAAACGCAACGCCGACTAGTCCGATCGCCAGGGATGTGGTTCGCAACAGCGTCAGGCGTTCTTTCAACATGAAGGAAGCCAAGACCGCGCTGATTACGGGGATGAGTAGATTCAGAATCGCGCCGTTCGACGCCAAAGACTTGCTGATTCCCCACGTCATTCCCAACTGGGCGAGGACTTGCCCGCCAACACCTGCAATAACGAAGCGAATCCAATCTTTTCCCGAGGGACTGGCCGCGCGCGGGTTGTTCCGCCGCATCCGGATTAGCAGCGGAACAAACAACAATGTCGTTATGTAGAAGGGCAAAAAAGTTATGGCAATAGGGCCCAGATGTGGGTCCAGCACCTTAACGGCAATACCTTGCCCCGACCAGATCAGGGAAGCCAGAGCCAGGAGAACGAAATACCAGACGGTTTGGCGTTTAACAGAGTGCGAAACGGCTGCAGTACTCATGTGTTCTCCCGCAGCACGCGAATTCCGAAACGATCGGCTCCGATGGAACTTCCCTCGAAGATATATGGCTTGAACGAATGTAATCGCGAATATTCGGCGACAACTTTCTGAAACGCAGCGGCTCCGCCGGGCGAACCGAGCACGGCGACGGTACCTCCCGCGCCTCCCCCGGTAATCTTCGCTCCGAACAGCAAGTCCTCGCCCTGGTGTTGCCGAACGAATTCGATGAGTTGGTCGGTCGCCTCACAACCCAGTCCACATTCGGTGTAGGACCAATGCGACTGGAACATCAATTCGCCCATTTGGCGGAAGGCCGCGAGCGACGGCTGGTGCATGTTTCCGCGTGCAAGTTCGATGAACAATTCGATGCGTTGATTTTCTTCGATGGCGTAGCGCGTACAAGCGCGCACGCGATACGTCACTTCCGGTCGGACGATGGTGAAAGTATCCGGGTGGATTCTGCCCAGAGAATGAATCTCTGCGCCGGACACGGTTTCCGGCAAACGTTGCTCGTATTTTGAGCGGAATGTCGACGGAGCTACGTTCGAGAGAAATCCATTCCATCTCGGATCGGAATAGCGAGGAATTCGCCCGCTTTCCTCTTTGTGGATGGGTAAGTTCTCCCACTCGCAGATCATTCGGTAACCAATGAACGCGGCGGCACGAGCGGCTTCGTATTCGATGCCGGTTACGGCGTGCCGCACACCAGAGTCAATGGCCCAACATCGAACTCCTTCCGGCAACTTCACCAGCGGGCGGGGCAAACAGGACTGGCAAAGGAGCGGCAGTACGTGGCCTTCGTCACCCAGCACCGAAGCCGCCTGATCCATGATGCCGCAGGCCGAATCGGCGATGACGTTTTCGATCCACTGGCAGTCTTCGGCGAGTTCGATGCCATAGAGGTTGATCCCATAGCTGGCGGCCGCGGCCTTCATCACCGCGACCTCCACGGCGGCCGAGGAACTGACTCCTTTGTTGCAAGGCACTTCGGATTCGATATAGACCGACGCGCCCGAACTCACCTGTTCGGGATAGCGCACTTGCAACAAGTAAAATGCGCCCAGAACATAAGAGGTCCAGCGCATCTCGGCGCTTGCGTTAACAAGACGCTTTACGGCCTCTTCGTGCGAGAGGCTCGCTAGTTCAAACTCGACATGATCCAGCCATCCCTCGGCCTTCATCTGTGGATTCCAAAAAACGACCTTTCCATCATTCCGCCGTTGCGCTGCAGCCCAAGTTGCCTCTCGAATCGTGCTCTCGAACACCAGGCCGCCCGTATAGTCCACATTACCGCCCATCAGGTCGAGCCGGCCCGGAGCCCGGCTGATGTAAATGGGCGAGCTGGCGGAAAAGAATTGGCCCTCCCCTCTGATTTTTGAAACGGAGGATTCAAAAGCGCTCACGACACTTCCCGAATGCTGTCGATCACATACTGAACCACGTCGTCGGTCATTCTCGGATGAATGGGAATACTCACGTATCTTTCGAACAGCTTTTCGGCCACGGGACATTCGCCCGCCTGATGCCCTAGGGCTCGGTACACAGAGGTCAGATGGATGGGCATATAGTGCGACCAAGCCTTGATACGCTTCGTGGTGTAGAGATCCCACATGAAGTCTTCCTTGGTTCGTGAGAACGTATCTTCGAGCAGCACAACATACGCGTGGAACACGTGCTTGTTTTCGGGAGAGACGAAAGGGAGTGCCAAACCCTTAATTCCGCGCAATCCTTCTGAATATGTTCTCGCAATTTCCATTCGCCGTGCGTTCAACGAATCCAGCTTACGGAGTTGCACCGAGCCGACCGCGGCCTGCGCATCGGTCATGCGGTAGTTGAAGCCAATGCCATCGAAATCGGTGTACCAATATCTCTTTCCCATTGGATGGATGGATTCATCAAGCGGCAGATACTTGCCTTTCGGGTCGTACGTGCGGCAGCAGAGGGAGCGGTACGAAAGCATCCGTTCGTAGAGAGACTTGTCGCTGGTCGTGACCATACCTCCCTCACCCAGCGTGACCATGTTTTTCTGCTGATGAAAACTGAACACCGCCAAGTCGCCCAACGCTCCGGCTTTCCGTCCTTTGTATTCCGCGCCGGCCGCATGCGCCGCATCTTCCACAACGCAGATCTTGCGGGAGCGTGCCAATTCGTTCAGGGCATCCATATCGCTGCATTGTCCGTAAAGATGCACGGGCAAAATGGCCTTCGTGCGCGGAGTGATTTTTTGTTTGACGGAAGCGGGGTCGAGGTTCAGCGTGCGAGGATCGACGTCCGCGAAAACCACTTTTGCTCCAAGAATGGCGGCTGCGTTCGCGGTAGCGATCCAACTGATGGGAGTCGTGATCACTTCGTCGCCCGGCTCAACGCCGGCTGCAATCATCGCGAGATGCAAACCCGTGGTTCCGGAAGTCACCGCCAGTCCGTAGGTCGTTCCACAGTACTTGGCAAAACCTTCCTCGAAACGTTTCACCCACGGCCCGCACGAAGGAGCGTTTGCGCGCAGTACTTCCATCAATGCGTCTTGCTCTTCCTTTCCATAGCAGGAACCGTGGCCATACTCCAACTCGTGCACCGCTTGTGGCAGCGTCATGAAAAGCACCTTTCGATCATCTGATCACTCGTTTGAACACCCAAGTTACAAACCTTGCGGATCTTGTCGGTAAACAAGAAATGATCCTCGCCGCGCGGCGCTCGCCCCGGCACAGCTGCGTCCAATGGACGGACGAGATCGCTCGAAACGCCCGCGCGCGCTGCCAGGCGTTTTCCCAGCTCAAATCTTGAGATGCTGTCCGTTGCCCCCACATGATATAGACCACTGACCCGATCGTTTGCGAGCATGCCGATCATGATTTTGCTCAGCGAATCTGCGTCGATTGGGTTTCGCGTCTCGCGGATTGGAAAAAAGACCGGCTGGCCGGCCTTCCACTTCTGCATCACACTGTCGAGCATGGCATTCGTGCCGATCTTTCCCGCAAACCCTAGTACCAATGCAAAACGCAACAACACAGCGGAAGGTAGCAATGACCTTACGGCATTCTCGGCCCAGGCCTTGCTGTTTCCGTACACGCTCAGAGGGCTGACCTCGTCTTCTTCGCCATAGCCGTGCTTCTTGCCGTCGAAGACTGCTGCTGTGGAGGTGAAGAGCAATCGTGCATTTGCGCGGACACACGCGTTCGCGACGTGCTCCGCGCCGCGCGCATTCGTGGCAAACGCCAGCTCCGGCGCTGCCTCGCAACGGTCAATATCGGACATTGCGGCGAGCAACAGAACGTAATTCGGCCGCACCTGACGAAAAGCCCGATCCACATTGGAGGAATCTGCTACATCCAATTGCACGGTTCCTGGCTGAGCGCTTGAGCTCCGATCCCCTCGGATGACGTCAAACCTATCCGCGGATGATTGCACCGCGTATGTCGCCAGAAAACCTCTCGCTCCAATAATAAGCAATCTTGGTTTGTTCATGTCGCCCGGCGGCCCAAAATTCGCGTTTGCTGGCGTCCTTGCAGCCACACTCCATCACAATCTCAGAACTGTTTCGTGCATTCGTTGCTGCCGTTCGTAAATCGGGGGCGGATTCGGTCCCGAGTGACCGAACACGCCCCCCTCGCCGCTTAGAACGAGTACCTAAGCGCGAACTGGAGTCGCCGGTTGTCTACTGACGTGGAAGTAACCTGACCTTCCGCAGAATCGCCGACAATGGCATCCGGAGCCAAGAAATTCGGATGGTTGAATGTATTGAAAGCGTCCACGCGGAACTGAACTTGCTGCCGCTCGGTAATGCGGAAGATTTTGGAAAGGGAGGAATCGAGTTGTTGCTGTCCATCCGAGTGCAGTGGGTTGATTCCCGAGGTTCCATAGGTCATCGGCGTCGAGTGAGCCACAAAGGCGCTGGTATCAAACCAGTGGTTTACCGTCGGGTTGCTCAACACTCCCTTTGAGATGCGGTCCGGCCGATTGACTTGACCATTGTTCAACGAAGTCGAGTCACCGTTGTTAGTCACATCGAAGCGAGCCCCACTGCGGATATGCAGGAGGCCAGAGAACTGCCATCCGCCAAAAAGCGTATCCATGCAGCGGTTCGCGTCGCCAAGATAGCGTCGTCCGCGCCCGAAAGGCAGTTCCACGGTAAATTGGGAATTGAAAATGTGGGCGATATCTTGCGGCGTGGGCCCGTAGTACTGATTGATGTTCGTTTGGTCGAGATTGTTGCCGTTGGCAAAATCTCGTCCGTGGGCGTAGCTGGCGTTGACGCTCACGGACCTGCCAATATTGGCCGTAAATCGAGCCGTCAGGGCGTCATATCGGCTGCTGGCGATGGATTGGGAGATAGGGATATCGCCCAATTGCGGGTACAGAGAATGGAGAGGACGCGCGGTGTTGTAGTCCGTGCCTTGAGGCGTTGGCGGAGCTTGGTTAATATTCGTGGAGTGGTTGTTGTACAAGCCTCGAACATTCAGGTAGCCGATATCAATGATCATTCCAGGGCGAATTTCCCGCTCGATATTCAGGTTGGCCTGATCCACTCGCTGGTTCTGCCAGTTATAATCCGCGCCGCGGATCAGCGCGCTGTTGGGAATAATCAGATTCCCGGAAGAATCGAATTGCGCGTTTGCCAGCGGTAAACCATTCGTCGAGAGTTGCAGGGTTGGCGTGAGATTGTTCGGAGTGAGCAGAACTTCCTTCGCATAGTTGGGATAGGTCAGCCCCAGTATGGTCAACGGACCGGACCAATACGCCATCCAGTAGGAAACTCCGTAGCCGCCCCGCAAGCTCGTCTTTCCGCGATCGGGAGTCCAAGCAAAGCCGACACGCGGGCCCCAGTCATTGTGATCGAGCCCTAGCGCTGCACTTCGATTGCCGGAAGTTGCGACCACCAGTTGGTTGGTTCGGGTGTCCCAGTTGGATTCCCGGTTGTGGCGTTCTACCGGGCGGCTGATGAGTTCATACCGAAGCCCGATATTCAGCGTAAGTGAAGGCAGTACCTTGAAATCGTCCTGCGCGTACCACGCATCTTGCCAGTAGGATTGATACGGAGCTCCCGCGACGAAATGAGCCCTTGCGCTCGAAGTCATCGTTCCCAACAAGAAGCTCGCGTAACCAATCGGTTGCACGGCAAGTGCCTGCGACGGATTGCCGCCTCCGTTGAAGCCAATGCCGTCGTAAGACGTCATGGCTTCACTGAACGTGAGCGTGCCTCGCGGATCATCCCCGCCAATTGTGTCCGCGGACACATCCACTACGTGATTGATATTGGTGCCGACCTTAATAAGGTGCTTCCCTTTGCTCCACGTAAAATTATCGGTCAACGAAATCGTATTACTAACGATATAGCCAACCCAGTCGGGCGTGGCGATACTCGGTATACCTTGCATAGTGAACTCAGCAAGGCCCTGTGTTGCCGCGTCGTTGCTTAGGTTCCCATTGGGAATCCCGAAGCTATTGTTCCAATTCTGCGACTGGCTCGCGAGGCTGGTTCGAACGTTGGAGCGGTTGAACGCCACGCGGACTTCGTTCGTTTTTGTCAGCCCCAACGTGCGCAAATCCGAAACCTGCATATTTTGGTCGAACGTTTGGGAGTTCACATTGGCGTCCTGGAAGAACTGGTTCACGTTGGTGGTAAAAAGGTTCGTCGCGTCCAGGACCGAATATCGAAAAAAGATGCGGTCGTTGCTGGTGCGGTCGAAGTCCAGACGTCCATCAGCCTGATGGGCGGTCTGATTGTTGTTGCTCAGATAGCGAAGGTTATTGCTGATGCCCGGGAGATTCGCTACCCCAAAGATATCCGCTGCATTCATCGCCTTGGACGCGGAGTCCCAACGAGTCTGGGGAATAATATTTCCGGCAAAAGGCGTCGCGCTGACGACATTCCCGCTTGCATCGAAGACCCGAGTGTTTGGGTCGTAGATTTGCCCGTAGGTGTTCCCCGCATCGTCCACTTGCCCCGGAACATACAATTCCGAAAAATTACCCGTCAGCATCCTCGCAGTCGGTGCGGTGGCAAATTTCGTGGTGCTGGTCTTCAGGATCGTGCCCTGATAGTCGCCAAAGAAGAACAGCTTGTTTTTGAGAATGGGGCCGCCCACTGCGCCACCGAATTGATTCCTGCGGAATGGCGTATTGGGCGCGTTGCCCGCGAAATAGTTGCGCGCGTCTGTGGCTTCGTTCCGAAGAAATTCAAATGCGGCGCCATGCAGCTCATTGCTCCCCGACTTGGTGGTGACATTCACGACCGCGCTGCCGGAAAAGCCAAATTCCGCATTGTACTTTCCGGTGTACACCTGCACTTCCTGCACGCCTTCGATCCCGGGCGTGAGGCTGATGTACGCATTCTGCGGCTCCCGGTTCGGAACGCCATCGATATAAATCGAGTTGGCGTTCGCATCTACACCGCCAATAGACGCGAGCTGCGGGCGGGTCATACCCACAGCGGACCCATTCTCTCCACCGTTGGTTCCGTAGTTACCGCTGCCAACGTCATTGTTGGCGCCCGGTATTAAGTTCATCTGATAAAGCACGTTGCGATCCGCGTTCGGCAGAGTATCCAATTCGCGGTGACTGAACGTCTGAGAAAGCTCCGAGGTTTCCGTGGCAACGTTGAGAGTATTGGCTTGAACATTTACGACCTGATCTACGTCTCCGATCGTCAACGCGACATCGATACGGTTTACACCGCCAGCATTGACGATTACACCCGAACGCACGGCTTTCTTGAATCCCGCTTGTTCCACGCTCACGTGGTATGTGCCAGGCACGAGAAAGTTAAGAAGGTATTCTCCGGTTTCGGAAGTTTCCGTCTTTGTAAGCACACCTGTTGCGTCATCTGTCGCGATAACCGGGATTCTGGCAATGGCGCCGCCACTGGAATCGGTCACAAACCCAGTAATCTTGCCTGTATTAATCTGCGCAAGGTTCTTCGTGCAACACCCGAGAAGCATAAGTACGAACAAAATAGACTTAGATCGCATGAACGCACCCTCTTTCATTAAATTCTCGCGGGACAACCTTCTCGGGGGCTATTCCGCGATGATTACTTTGGTCAATTTCCGAAGCTTCTTGAGATCCGCTGCCTTGACTCCTCTATCCGTGATCACCAGATCGCAACTGTCAATGGGACAAAATCGGTAGACCGCTTCGGTTCCCACCTTGCTGCTATCAATCACCAAAACTCGTTGCTTTCCTGCTCTTAGGATCGCCTTCGGCATCTCCCGGTCGTAGTTCATCGCTCCTTTGTGAAGGGACAAGGCCGCGGCACCGAAGAACACCCTGTCCGCACAAATATTTTCCAGCGACTCCTCCACGGAGCTGCCGCAAAGATCGTGACTCGTCCGGCGGTACAATCCGCCTGTTAAGCGCACTTGGATGCCGGCACTGCCTGCCAGCTCTTCCAGAACCGCGAGCGAAGCGGTAACGACGACTAGGTTATGTCGCGTCGCCACGTGCCTCGCGATATACCGCGTAGTCGTTCCAGAATCGAGCACAACCGTTTCCCCTTCGCACACCAGCCCAGCCGCCACGCGGCCCAACGCATCCTTGGCCGCTGCCATCTTTTCCGACCGCTCCAGGAATGTCCTCTCCATCGATCCCGAAGGAGCGACCATCGCTCCCCCAGGAGTTCGGATAATCAGTCCGGCATCCCCCAGCTTGTACAGCACCCGGCGCACTGTCATTTCCGATACGCCGAATCGCGCGGCAATTTCACCGATGGTTGCCGCCCCCTTTTCCTTGATGTGCAACAGGATTTCGCCTTGCCGTTCGCTCGCAGAACGAGGCAAAAACCTTGTGTTTGAATTTCTCATGTACTGTGTGAAAATATAACAGACCACAAAAGCGGAGATCGGTCAAGCGTTTTTGTGCGGCTTTCAGGCCAATTACGAGCCCTCTTCAAACATCGAGGCCCGTTTCATGCTTAATGAGGACTGGTTACTGGGCTCCATTCGGGCCATTCACGAGGAGATTCGCGGCGCGGTCACTACCGCCTGCGGGTCTGCCCCCTGTGCCGATATCACCCGCGTGCTGGAGGATGGTGTGGGAGACACCATCTATTCGGTAGACCGCATCAGCGAAACCATTCTCGTCGATCTGTTCGAAACCGAGATTGCCTCCCGCGTTCCGATCTTGTTAATCGCGGAAGGACTGGAAGGCGGCAAGATCCCGCTGCCTCGCGGCACCAAGGAGCGCGATGCTGTTTGGCGGATTATCGCCGATCCCATCGACGGCACCCGCCCGCTGATGTATCAAAAGCGCAGCGCTTGGATTTTGACCGGAGTGGCCCCAAACCGTGGCGAGGCCACGACTCTGGCGGACATTGAACTCGCGGTCCAGACGGAACTTCCATTGATCAAACAACATCTTTGCGACACGTTGTGGGCAGTGAGCGGAAAAGGAGTTGGCGGGGAACGCTTTAATCGTATTACAAACGAGCGCCTTCCACTCGTGCCCCAACCTTCGACCGCAAAGGAATTAACGCACGGATTCGGGTCGGTCACTCGCTTCTTTTCTGGTGGCCGCGACGTGCTAGCCGCCATCGACGACGAAATTTCCCTCAGCGCCCTGGGTCCGGGCCGACAAGGCAAGGCACATTTGTTTGAAGACCAGTACCCTTCCACTGGCGGCCAACTTTATGAACTGATGATGGGACATGATCGCTTTCAAGTGGACGTGCGGCCTCTTCTACGCTCCTTGCTGAAAGACCGCGGCCTACAAAATGGTTTATGCTGCCATCCCTATGATCTCTGCTCCGAATTAATCGCCAGGGAGGCTGGCGTCCGAACTTCGAATGAAAGTGGTCTTCCCTTGCGTGCCCCGCTGAACCTTGAGGCAGAAGTTAGCTGGGCAGGATATGCCAACGATCATATTCGCGCATGCGTTGAGCCGTTGCTGCAAAAGGCCTTGAGACGTCGCGGCTTGCTCGTCGACAAGGCGCCGAGCGCCTTGTTGTGATGACTGCTCGACATCGAAAAGCATCTGGCTCAAACTGGCGCTTGCTAGATCCAGACTTCCAGTCTTGGAGTAAAAGTAGGACTGCTTCTTGCTGCTGGGTGACGTCGGCTCCCGCCGGGGTGTGTCTTGTTGATATGACTCCAAAATTCGATCAGGCAGCCGGAACTACTCAAACGTTGAAGATCACTTACACTAGCGATGCTGGACTGAAATAAGCGGCACGATCCAAAGACCGGGCGAAGAGGCCGTAACTAGGCGATACGAAGCACTCCTAACTGTCTTCCTTAGCTATGCGGCCGTTTCCCTGCGGCTTTTTGCAGCAGCAGCGCGAGGCGGAGAACCTCCGCAGGAAACTACCGCGGCAGCCACGGCAACAGTGCCAGCCCGTCACAAGAACCTGTACGGTTGTTCCACGCAAGTACCGTCGAACAGCTCTAAAATCATTGGCCCTTCACCTGGAACAGTTGCGCGATCGTGCCCATGGGAAGGAAGAGCCTTCGCGGGACTTTGGGAAGCTCGAGGAAGCCATATTTCTGGTAAAACGCGACGGCTGCGGCGTCGATTGCATCCACGACAGCACCCGCCGATGCGAGTTCCCTGCCGTGCTGGTAAATTCGATATAGGCATCCATAATTAGCTGTCCCTCGCCAAAATCCAGAATGCGTTTGAAATGAATAGCAAGCGGACGGGCCCGTAACATTGTTACGGGACGAGAATTATGCCCTTGCGGAGTTTTGGCGAATAACAGGGATGACGGGCACGCTAAGTCTTTCCCTGAATTCCTTCTCTGCCCGCGTCTTCACCACATAATCGTCGTCTGGCGATCTAAGCCCACCTTGAAACCTATTAGGCTTCGAAGGACTTCGCGGCGATTCAAGTCAGAATATTACAAACTCGCGGTAGTAAAGGAGATCGCGTCCATTTCTTTTTGTAGCGACAACGGTCTTGTAAACCGTTGTCGTCCCGGTGGCGAAAATATTGGAAGCATCTTCGGTTCACTACCGAATGGTTGTTGGGAGTACGAGGATCAAAATTCATTCTCCTTTTTAGCCGCACCTAACGTAACACTCAAAGAATCGCGCATTTTTTTCGGTCGTCGCATGCTTGATTTCGTGAATTTCTTCATGCTTCTACTACCTCGCCTTGCTCATTGACGTTGACTTGGCAAACGGCGCGCTGCGGCATATTTAGCCGATACCGTGCGTAGCGTCGTTCCCCGCCTCTAGTCAAAGCGCCTTTCGAGACGATGTCCAACAGATCGCGTGTCGTAGTTGCGGGCGATGAGCCGGTAATCGTGGTGTACTTTCCCGCACTTAGGCCGCCTTGAAACCCCTCTGGGCCCTCGCGAAACATTCGCAACAACGCTTTTGTCTGTCTTTCGTTCAACTCGCCTTTTAAGCGATCAAGCAGCTTTGTCTTGTCGATTAGGAACTCGTTGGCTCGCATTAGGCAGTTCGTTCGTAGCGGTGGTGCAGCCCTCCCAGTCGCACATGAGAAAGGACGTGACCTGCGGCTAGGGTGCGAGTTCTTCCGTCTGGTGTTCCCTTCCCGAGTCCGAGATGTGTGCGGTCCTCGTGGTAGTAGCGAATATACTCAGAGAGCCGGCGTTTTAGGTGGCGTTCGTCAACTGCGATGATGTGATCCAGGAGATCACGCCGGCAACTCCCTACCCAACGCTCTGCGACTCCATTCTGCCAAGGACTTTCGAACGAAGTGCGGAGTGGATTCACCCTCAGGGATCGAACCGCTTGCCGGGACTTCCAGTCCATACTTGGCATCACGATCAAAAATGACGAACCTCGGGGCGAATCCAAATGGAAATGCTTCTCGTAACTGCTGCACAATCCACGAGCTTGTCGGATGCTTTGTGACATTGAAGTGCAGGCTACGCCGACGGTCGTGACTGATGACGAAAAAGCAATAGAGCGAGCTGAAGGTAATCGCCGGAACCGTGAAGAAGTCCATCGCGGCAATCGCTTCCCGGTGATTGCGGAGAAAGGTAAGCCAGCGCCTGGCCGGCTCCGGATCTCGAGGTGCCCGTTTCGTCCAACGAGAGACCGTTCGCTCAGAGACATCAAAACTGAGCATGAGAAGCTCGCCATGGATGCGTGGCGCTCCCCACGTCGGGTTCTCAACGACCATTCGGACGATCAATTCCTGAACCTCCTTCGACGTCGGTTGTCCCCCGACGGGCCTCCTGACCTTGGAGATCAGTTTCCAGTACAAACGGAATCCGGCCCTGTGCCAACGCACCACGGTTTCGGGCGTGACCACAATGAGGGATTGTTGCCATCCGGACCAAAATCGACGAACGGCGACCCAGAAGAGCTTGTCGAGCAGGTCTAATCTTGGCCGCGGACGCCGACGTTTCAGGACGGCGAGTTGTTGACGTAGCGCCAGATTCTCGAGTAAGAGACTCCGACGCGCGCGCAACAGGTGAACCAGCGTTCCGAGGCACAGGCCGATAAATCGAAACATGGCTAGGAGTTATAACAGAACAGTGGCGGGAGAGCGGCGATGTCATTGATTCCAAAGTCGGCCAGAGTTTTGGCGAACCACAGGCAATGTCTTCTTGAGAAACGCCGTAGACGACCGCGCCAATTCTAGACCACACGCAGGCACCGGCGCACATGGCACAGGGCTCGTGCGTGGAGTACAG
>Ga0185299_10001439_pt1 | contig 46032 bp, 26 predicted proteins | sample PaiPotPPA55metaG_FD_128002 | JGI IMG/M metagenome (GOLD analysis project Ga0185299, IMG submission 128002) | Iron sulfur acid spring bacterial and archeal communities from Banff, Canada, to study Microbial Dark Matter (Phase II) - Paint Pots PPA... ... | reverse complement strand
GCACATCCCGAATGGAGCTTCCACGGTTCACATTTTAGTAAGCAAGAGCTCTTGGCACAGCGCGACCGCGTTTTCGCGCGGCACCCCAAAACCACATTCGTGGCGGCACACGTTGCCGAGCGTCCGGAAAATCTGGAATACGTTGGCCGTCTGCTGGAGGGCTATCCGAATGTATTAGTGGACATCGGTGCCCGTTGCGCTGAATTAGGACGCCAACCCTACACCGCCCGCAGTTTCTTCCTCAAGTATTCCGATCGCATTCTTTTTGGCACGGACCTAGTCCCTGAATCCGAGATGTACCGGTTGCACTTTCGCTTTCTGGAAACCGATGATCAGTACTTTGAATATCCGTCCCATGCGTCTCGTCAGGGCCGGTGGAATATTTATGGACTCTTTCTTCCCGATGAGGTTTTGCGCCGTGTGTATCGGGACAATGCGCGCCGGATTCTAAAGCGCTCACTCTGATCTCGCCCACGTTCCCAGGGAGCAGGGAATCAGACAATTGTCACTTCAACTCCGGATTTCTTCAGTGCGCCCAGGTCTGCCTTGGGAATGCCAGAGTCGGTGATGACGTGTTGAAGAGCAGAGGGGGGAGCAATCAGCGAGAGGCTACGCTTCCCGAATTTGCTGGAGTCGCAAACCGCCACCGCTACCTTGGAGATCTCGATCATGGCGCGGTTCACTTTCGATTCCAAAAGATTCGGCGTGCTGATTCCATAATGAACGTCGAATCCGTCCACCCCGAGAAAAAGGATGTCCGCGTGCAATTTGTGGAGCGTCTCTTCCGCGATGGGCCCTACCAGAGAAAACGAGTTCTTCCTTAGATTGCCCCCGCTCAGAATCACTTCCACCGCCGATCCGGAGAGTTCGGCGGCGATATTAACCGAGTTGGTGATAATTGTCAGGTTGCGAAAGTTTCGCAGTGCGCGGGCAATGGCGGTAGTTGTAGTGCCGGAGTCAAGAATGACCACTTGCCCTTCTGACACCATGCTCACGGCAGCCGCGGCAATCTGCAGCTTCTCCTTGCGATGCAGTTTTTCCTTTTCTCGCAAAGTAGGGTCTTCCAGGGCGCCGTCGCGCGCTGGAAGTGCACCACCATGGGTGCGGTGAATCAGGCCTTTTAGGTGCAGCGCATCCAAGTCCTTGCGGATGGTGACTTGGGAAGTGTCGTACTGTTCGGCCAAGTCCACGACCACGACGCGGCCGTCCCGACGCAGCAACTCCAGGATCGCTCTTTGCCGCTCTTCATTTAGCATGCAGAATTTTGTTGCGCCGGCCCACGGCAGGTCTGCCCATAGAAGATACTCTCGGCACTTCTCTTTTACCCGTATGGCGTTCGGTTGTCTAGGAGAAAAGTTCCAGTCTGGTTCGTCCGAGCTGACTCGTAGGATGGAGAATCGATCCATCGCTCGCCTGCCAGTGTGAAACGAAGCTCCAACTAGGGCAATGTCATTCGGGTCTAGCGTCGACCAGCAGATGTTTATCGAACTCCAGCAGAAAGCGTGGCCTTCGGGCCGTGCACCCTACCCGAGTCCTTGCTGTTTACGTAATCGACAAAACGCCAGTCCGTCCGCGCGCCTCACCCTCTAAATACTAAAGGACCATTCGGTCGTTCCTCTGGTGGGGGGATCCCATGCCCGATCAGGTGGTTTTTTCACGTTGCCCCCGTCCCGTCGGACAATCTTCACCAATGGAAATATTATGATGTATTACGAATAGATTCGTTTTACTTTTTATTGATCGAGATTGTCAAGGGGGCTGGTGCGTGTGGCTCCCGGATAACCTTGCCCTCAGAAACAGTGGACTCTCGCAAGTGCGCTTTGGAACCGTGATGACCACGGGGCGCATCCCCTGATATTCGGCCTGCCAGCGTCGGGCCGATGGCACAGATTCGTGTTTTACGCTTGACAAAACGGTGGAGTGGAAAGTAATAGTGTAAGCGAAAGTAAACGTTATAAAACACAAGTATTACGAATTGCATCTGCTTGATCTTTGCTGGAGGTCGTCCATGCAGGCTCGAAGATCGGGGTGGCTGCTGGTTTGTCGTCGTCTCCTACCCACCGTGCTGTTTTCTATTGCCGTAATCCTGGTTTCCGGTCTCTCTGTTTGGGCCCAGGGAAATTATCGGGCGCAGTTGCGCGGCGTTGTTTCCGATGCAACCGGCGCGGTAGTCCCCAATGCGACAGTGACCATCCGGAATATCGGCACGAATATTTCCAGCGCTGCGCATACCGACGATAAGGGGTCGTATTATTTTACGGGTTTGCTCCCCACCACCTATGACGTAAAGGCCGAGGCCTCCGGCTTTCGTTCGGCGGAGCGAACCGGCGTGGTTCTGGCGGTCGATCAGGAGTCGTCACTGAACTTCAGGCTGGAAGTTGCAGGCACCTTGGCCACGATGATTGTCACAACCACCCAGCCGCTGCTTGACACGGACAACGCTACGCTGGGCACGGACATCACCAGCGAATACGTGAAGGAACTTCCTCTGATCAACCGCAGCTTTTTCGGCTTAATGTTCTTGTCGGCGGGCGTGACCGAAGTAGCAGGGTCCGGCACGCAAGATAATTATCCTTCGGGCACGAATTTCGTCTCCAACGGGCAGCGCAACGCGACCGCCGAGGTGCGGATGGATGGTGCATTGATCAGCGCACCCGAACAGGGCGAGGGAGGAAACTCCAACGTTTACTACGAGCCGCTGGTCGAGAGCATGCAGGAAGTGAAAGTCCAGAACAACAGCTTCTCGGCGGAGTTCGGCAACAACGGCGGCACAGTCGTAAACATGGTCATGAAGAGTGGGACAAACTCTTTCCATGGCAGCGGCTGGTATTTCTTGCAGCGTCCGCAGATGGACGCCCGCGATTTCTTCAATCCCGAGCCCAACCCCAAGCCAGACGTCAAGCGCGACCAGGGCGGTTTTTCGATCGGTGGCCCAATCAAGAAAAACAAGACTTTTTTCTTCGCCGATTTTGAAAAAGTCCGCAGTGTCTCTTCGACCAGTTCGCTCGCGTCCGTGCCGACGCTGGCCGAGAGAATGGGGGACTTCTCGGCGACGGCGAATAACATTTACGATCCCTTCCAAATTACAAATCTAGCTGCGTGTACTGCTCCGCCGAATCCGCCACCCTGCACGCGCGCTCAGGTGATGGACAATGGAGTGCTCAACAAAATTCCCCAGGGAGAAATTGACCCCATCGGGCAGGCCGTGGCCAATCTCTATCCGAAACCCAACCTCCCGGGAGAATTCAACAACTTCAATTTCAGCACCATAGCGAATGGGCCGGATTACCAGTTCGACATCAAGGTGGACCACCAGATTAACGATAAGCAGCGCATTAACGCCCGCTACAGCCGGAGCCATAGCAACTTCACCAGTCCGGAGATTCTGGGAGACAGCTTTGATAGTTCTTCAGGAGACGGAATCGCAGGCAGCCCAACCACGGCGCAAAATGGCTCGTTTGAACATTCCTGGACCATCAACCCGCGGATGATCTGGACCAACCACGCGTCTATAGATCGAGTGCATGAGTTGTCGACATCCGGCGGGCCTTCGATCTCCAGCTTCAATGCTTCCTTGCCGGCCGGAGCTCGGGGATTGCCCTCCGTTTTGCAGGCCAACGGGTTGGCCAGGATGCCAACGTTTATGATGGTGGGATCGTCGCCGTGGACCGATCTTTTCGATCAGTGCTGCGTCGACACCACCTTCGCCCACACCCTCTACAGTTATTCGTCCCAGTTTGTTATTTCCAAAGGCTCGCACCTGCTCAAATTCGGTGGAGAGCAGAGACTTTTTTACAACAATTTTTTTCAGCCACCGAATCCGACAGGTCTCTTTAGCTTCACAGACTTTGTCACGTCGCCCACTCCGAACAGTGACTGTGACCCGAATTCACCGCCGAATACTTGCACTTCAACGGGCAATCCGTTCGCGAGCCTTCTTTTTGGTTACGCTGACAACGTAAACGCTTCTACTTACCTTAATTTATATCCCTCGGTGGCTAACCGATCGGCGGAGACGGGGCTCTATTTCCAGGACGACTGGAAGGTTACTTCGAAACTCACTCTCAACCTGGGTTTGCGTTATCAGTGGAGCACGCCATACAACGAGCGTCACAACCGGATCGAATTCAGCGATTTCACCGGAAACACTGGCGTCAATATCGATCTGAGCGGAGCTAATGGCGCTCAGGCAATTCTACAGGGGGTCGGCGTGAATTTCCCTTCCTCTGAACAGTTGCTAGGCACTACGCTATTTGCCACTTCCAGCAACAGGAGTGTTCCGGTATACCGCAAAGATCTTGGACCGAGGCTAGGTTTCGCCTATCAGATCGATTCGAAGACGGTTGTGCGCGGTGGGGCCGGCATATATTTCGGGATGAGCCCAGCCACAAACTTTCAATATACCGGCACTGCCTTCCGCAAGACCGCAACCATGTTTTTTACAAACAACAATTTTGCGACTCAATCCTCTACCCTGGAAAATCCGTTTTCGAGCGGATTCACTGGTCCGCAGAATATGGTGTATGGCAAGCTAGCGAATTGGGGGTACGTCAACAATAACGATCTGGGCACAACCTCCGCGCGAGACGCCAACATTTATCAGTGGAATGTCGGTATTCAGCGGGAATTGCCCAGCCAGATTGTGCTGGGTGTGGACTACTCCGCGAACCGGAGCACACATCTGCCGTGGTCCGGCACGAATAACCGGGATTTCATTCCGTCGCCGCTGTTGGCGAAGATTTCAGCTGCAGTAACTCCCACTGATCCGACCTGCCAGGCAGACAGCTGCGTGAGTAACTTTCTTCAGACGCAGGTGGCCAATCCATTTGCCGCCATGTTCAACTCGCCTTGCGCTCCAACACCTTCCACCCCATGCTTCAACGAGCCCGATTCGAACTACGGCCAGTCCACCCTCCCTTTGGGAAATCTGATCAATTCCTACCCGCAATTCGCCGGAGACTTTGAAGGCCTGTTACTGGAGGAAGCCAATTCCTGGTACAACGCGATGCAGATTCGCTTCCAGAAGCGCACCACGCACCACATCAGTTTCGATGGCAGCTACACGATATCGAAGTCGACCGACGATTCTTCGGCAGGCAGGAACAATTTCGTCGGGTCGCTCTCTAATGGAACGGTGCAACAACTGGACCGCCTCAATTTGGAGCACAGCATTGGCGCTAACGACACGCCGCAGCGTCTGGCCGTGGCTGTTATCGTTGATCTGCCCGTCGGCCGCAAGCAATGGATTGGCGGCGATATGAACCGCGCTTTCGACGCGGTTGTTGGGGGCTGGTCGATCTCGACATTGATCACGGAACAATCGGGTCAACCCATGGCGCTCACCATGGCCAACCCACGGCTGGCGAATGGTAGCCAGCGTCCCAACGTCGTGTGCCCCCAACTCAAGACCGGGGTGAGCATAAATGACGCAGCCCGGACCTGGCAAAGCGCGACACCGCTTCCGTACTTTAACATGAACTGTTTCGCTGACCCGGGCGACCAGAATCCCGGCAATGCGCCACGCTATTTTTCTGGCTTGCGCGTCGACGGCATCCATAACGTGGATCTGAGTCTTTACAAATCGTTTGTGCCCAAGGAAGGCGCGAGGATAGAAGTGCGGGCGGACATGTTCAACTTCGCCAATCACCCTCGCTTTGGGCAGCCGAATTCAGGAGTTGGAGATCCTCTTTTCGGGACAATCACCAGTGACGCGTCCGGGGAGTTGCCCCGCTACTTCCAGTTCGGTTTGAGGTTCGAGTTCTAAGCCTCTCGATTCGCAGAAATAATAGAGGTCCAGCCATGACAAGCGCACAGCGCGGCGTGAGGTTCTGCGGATGGCTCATCATCCTTTGGCTCAGCATTCTTTTCACAGCCGCGATGGCGGTAGGCCAAGCACGACTGGGTGTTCCGGCGTATCAGGACCCCGGGTCGGCGCAGTGGACGGCTTGGGAGGCGCCTGGGGCGAAGTCGATCGGCGTGATGATCGTCAACCTCAATAACGGAGACGACGAACATTACTATGCGAGCGTAGACCGGGCGATCCGCGCCACCCGCAGGCAGGGCATTTTCGTGCTCGGATACACCTACACGGGTTACGGTGCGCGCGATCCGAAAATCATCCGGCAGAAAATCGATGCGGTATACCGTAACTACCTGGTCGATGGCATGTTCTTCGACGAGGCGCCCACCGATTGCAACGCCAGCAATCCATTTCTTCCCACTCAGTTTTTATATTACGCGGCGCTGACGAACTACGTCCGCGAGAAGGCGGGTGCCCGGGTCACCGTGCTCAATCCGGGAACCTACAGTCCGAGCGATTGTTGGATGGGGATCACAAACATCCTGATGAACTGGGAAGACCAGGGTCTGGCGAACTATGAAAACAACTATGTCGACTATGCGTGGGTGCATAAATACCCGCCCGATCGCTTCTGGCACATCGTCTATGGCATGAGCGCGGATCAACTCCAGGCGGCGCTCGCACTGGCGAAGCAGCGTAACGCCGGATGGGTTTACCTGACGCAGGAGACCGGCAATCCCTATGCAAGCCCTCCGCAATACTGGGGCGCGGAGTCGAGGGCGGTGAAAGAGCAAGCCGTGCAGGCTCCGTTTGCTAGCGCATGGCCGAGCTCCTTCGACGCCCAGGGCGCTCGGGCGCGGGGGCGCACCTCGATTCGTTGGGGCGGTGCAGGTGCGGCGAACTGGCAGATATTTCTCGACACCGACCAGAATTCGAAGACCGGTTACACCGGCGGTAGCATTGCGGTTGGCGCGGAATACATGTTCGAAACCGATGGTGGCATAGCCCATCTGTTGCGGTACGCGGGCACAGGCACCGATTGGAACTGGACGGAAGTCGCTGCGAATGCCGATCTCGAACCCCTCGATCCAAGCGTTCAGACTGCAAGCTTTGACACGACAGGCCTAGGCGGCACACAGGCTCTAAATTTTCAGATCCGTGCCTTGGGCGCCGCCGGTCATCCCATCTATAACAGCTACGTCTTGCCGCTTAGTTTGAGCAACACTGGGCTGGTGTTCGACATCACCAACCATAAACCATAAGCAGTAAGCAGAGTTGTAAGTATAAAGATGCATCGAGCTTGAGTTGTGACAACGGTGATTCTCGCCCTTATCAGTATTGGTGCGACGATTTTCTTTTCAGCACCAGACGACGATCCGGCTCGACCAACAACCAGGCAAGGCCCCCAACGCCACTGTAGATCGCGGCTACCAGAAAGAAGACGTCCAACCGTAGCGTTGTGCGATCACGGGTGTTAGCGACGCGGTTAGCGCTCCTCCCAACTGGCCACCCCTGTTCATAAAACCAGAACCTTGGAAGGCAACAAGTAGCGCGCAAACTACTCCTTCGTTTGCTTTTCCTTTCTTCATTTACTCGTCACAATCTGTCCATCCCGTTTCGCATCCACAACGCTCAGCAGGTAGCCCACGAGTTGGTCCAGTTCTGATTTACTGAGCTTCGCGCCATAGTTGTCTGACATCAGGGGCTCCGAATCGAATATAAGTTCAGACAGGTCGGATTTCTCCAGGGAGTAGAAGGCTCCATCCTGCCCTTGCAATTGCACGGAAAGATTGTCCTCATTCCTGACCAAGCCAGAAATCTGTCGGCCATCCCTGGTTGTTGCCTTGGCCAATCCTTTGCGACTACCCGGTCGTTTCTCTGCGCTCACTATGGCGCTGCGGATGTCGTCGGCGGAGTGGCTTGCTCCGTAATACGAGAGATCGGGGCCGAGAAATCCCCCCCCACCGTGGACCATGTGGCACTCCGAACAGCCCGCCTTGCCTGAGAAAATTTCTTTGCCTTTCTCGGCGTTTACCACCACCGTAGGCGTTCTACGCTGGCCCTGCAGGAATCGCAAATAATTCAGTATGTCGGACAGTTTCGCCGGACCCAGCGCGGCAAACGGAGGCATTCCCGCTTGGGGCTTTCCCTCCCGCAGCACCTTAAGAGTTGCGCTGTCCGATAGCTTCACGATGTCGGGCCTTGTCACGATGTCCGGGGCGCGTTCGCCTCCTCTGCCATTCAATCCATGGCACGGCGCACAACTCGATTCAAACGTCTGCCGTCCGGCGCTATGCGCCGTTGTTTGAGCCTGGCTCGCAGCAAGAGCAAAAATAAGCACAACCGCATACCGTGCTCCGAGCGACTGGATGAATCGCGCAGTCTCTGTAAACTCCTTCGCTTCTCGGGCACTTTTCACCTGATAAAACCTCGATTGATCTTGACTCCCAGGCCCGTTCAATCCAACGCAACGGCATTCTCAATGCGCGGATCTACCGCGGACGGCGATCAGTGAAACTTGCTCCAAGTCGGGGTAGTGGTCATTCTCATCCGCTTTACGTTCCGCGGGAGCAATCTGTTGAACCGTGGTGTTCGCCGGCATGATCGGGCCGAAATATTGACCGTAAACGACGTCAAAGGCTGGCGAATCAGCCAGATCGTCTAAATAGACATTGACCGCCACAACTTGACTGAACTCCATCCCAGCTTCTTCAAGGTTGTCGAGGAGATTGCGCATGGTCTGCCGGAGTTGATGCTGGGTGGTGGTGGCATAAACACCACCGTGTGGCCCGGGGATGAAGCCGCTCTTGGCCGAGCAGTATAAGGTGTCGCCGGCAAAGACGCAGGGGCTGGCGGTGGGACTTGGAGGCATATTCTTCGGCCGCACCGCTTTGCGTTGCTGAAGGTCACGAACAGCCACACCGGTGTACTCAATGCGAGCGCCTCCCGGAAGACTGGACACCTCGATTGTGGCCCGTCCCGGTGTGTTACCGAATTCGAACCGCTTGGCATAGCGCTCATTCATGACGCGCGAAGGGATGTCCGACGTCAGATAGGGATTGACGAAAACTACATGACTCATCTCCAGACCGGCGGCTCTTACGACGGCCTGCATACCGTCGAGTGCCAGATCGACCTGAGCGGCTGGATCATCGGGAACCTTGCCAGTTACGGGATCAATCCCGGCCATGCCGGAAATGAAAAGACGGTCATGGGTAAGGATTCCCGGCGATGCGCTTTCGTCTTTAGAAAAATGTGCGGGATAAACTGCCTTCCGTCCGTCCAGATTGCGGACAGCAACTGCGTTGATTTGAACCAGCGGATCTGGAAGGCCGTAGACTCCGAGTACTGCTCGAGCTGGGGGAGTCTTCGGGAAGTACTCGGCGAAGACTCGATTCATCTCCGAATATGAACCGATGTCCGTCAGATAAACCTGCACATACACAACGTTGTCCAGAGTCAGTCCCGCAGACTCCACTACAACCTTCATGTTGTCGAGAGCTTGGCGGAATTGCGCGTTTGGCGCGGAGGGTATTGTGCCATCAGCGCGGCGTGGTCCTTGGCCCGAAATGTAGAGATAGTCTCCGGTATCCACGCCTGGCGAGAGAAAACGGTTGCCGCTCGAAGCAGAGTGGGCGGGCGTCACGGCGTGCACTCGCTCCTGCGCGGTGAGAACAGTAGCCAGCAGCAGGGAAATACCTATGTGCCGCGCGATGGTTGACAGGTGCACAGGTTTCCTCTCCTTCTTCCTACGCCGCCCTCTTCTGGGCGGCACCGAGGACGGCGCGCAATCTTTGCCCGACAATAATTTCCTCTCCCGGCTTTATCGTCATAGAAACCAGTTCGATATGATCGGGTCCCTTGCGCTCCTTGGCGTTGGGATTGCCTTCACGCACCGCAGTCACCAAGCTGGGATTGTCTGCGCCCAATACTTCAATGACGGGATCGCTGGCGCGAAGTTCGCGTACACAATCGGAAATGGAAAAGCCCCAGGCTTGCTGGTCCCATTTCACTGTTAGGGTCGGGTACCGATTTCCATCATCTGGAACATAGGTGTTCGTCGTGACACCAGGCACTGTTTCGACCAACTTGCGGATGCGGTCGATGCGAGTATTCCATTCCGCATAGAGTTTTTTTTCGTCGATCTTCAACCAAGTTTCAAGCGCAGTCAGACAGCCGATGACTTCTTCCTTGCCGACCTTCATGGGGCGGCAAACTGCACCTTCGCGCGGGCTGCTATTGAGGAGAGCGGCTTCGATAAGATCCTTGCGGCCCAGGAGCAAACCGCTGCACTGGGGCCCGCGAAGTCCTTTGCCTCCGGAAAAGCAATACATGTCAATTCCCATCCTGGCGTAGAGTTTTGCGTTTTCGACGGGAGGAATACCGGCGGCGTCATCGAGCAGCAGGGGTACTTTGCGCTCTTTCGAGATCGCAACTTCCTGTTGCAGCTTTTCGCCGAGGTCGGTGGTGTAGATCATCGCCGTATTTTCGTTGATAGCATTGGCGATTTCTTCCGGGGAACGCACTAGAACAAGTTTCGCTCCGGTAAGTCGAATGGCGCTGTCAAAAGCGCTGCGGCCTCCCGCCATGACAACTTCGTGTTTCATCCCGGTAGTTTCGGGAAGCTGCCAGATCAGTTTGTCGTCTGTACCGGCCATGCAGGCCGCCGTTGCCGCGGCCATGGTTCCAGCGGAACCGGAGGTTACAATGCCTGACTCCGCGCCCGTCAATTCCGCCAAGCGGCGTCCCACAGCGCGCTGGAGGTCGAGCATGTTTACGAAATATTCGCTGGCTTCCAGCTGGGCTTGGCGGACCTCTGGAAACTCAAGGGATCCGCTGAGATAGGTCCAAGTGCCGCGGCAATTGATGACCGTCTTCACGCCGAGCCGGGAATAGACGTTCTGCTGGGATTTGATTCCCATCGCCGCGGTGGCTTGTGCGTAAAGATCGTGGGCTGCAATTTGACTCAGCAACGGCGTCGCAGCCAAAAATTTGACGAAAGAACGCCGACTAGAACCATTTCCAGCCATAATGATTTCTCCTGATGGTCTGCCCAAGATGGTCTGCCCAGAACTGCCACGTCCCAACGCGAGCCGAATTTTCGCGAGCGCGTCTGAATCCACGCAAGGAAAGCCGCCAAGATAAGAACTGATATGAACTAAGGTTCTTGGTTTAACACAGAACTTTCCTGACGCCAATCTTTTTCCTTTGTTTTATATTGAATTATTTCATTTTATTAGTTTGCAGAATATATTCCGTAGGTCTAGGCGGCGGTGTCTGCCGTGGTGGGAGGGGTATGACGGGTAGATCAAAAAGCCGGCAATGTTCATCTTCGATTGTTGATTGTTCGAAGGATTGGTGCGACCATGCAAGTCGTCTATTCAGCGGTTGGAGATTTAGCGGGGTTTCTGGCAAGCTTTCGCGGGCTTCGCTGGGTAGCCGGTGTTGGTTAGAAGACAGGGTGGCGGAACAGAGTAGGGGGGCGTCCGGGCAAATCGCTGGTGCACTTTTTGCCATGGTGGTCTTGCTGGGTGCATCCCAAACGCCATTAGCTGCTGCGCAGACTGCATCGCAAGCCAAATCGGTAGTGAAGGCGGAGTGTCGAGTAGAGAGTGTTGACTATCAAGGATGGCAGGCGCAACGGATTTCCAACCGATGGATTCAACTCATCGTTCTGCCCCAAAATGGTGGACGCCTGTTGCAGGTTGGCTTCGACGGGCATGCTTATCTTTTCGTCAATCCAAAGCTCGCGGGAAACTACATCCCGCCATCTCAGGACGAGTGGTTCAACTACGGCGGGGACAAACTTTGGTTGTTGCCTGAGGGCGAGGACGACGAACAACATTGGCGTGGCAACTCCGACTTGCTCGATGACGGACCCTACAACTTTCGAAAACTTTCGGATGGACCGGGATGTGGGATCGAACTCACCGGACCGCTTGACGCCCACACTGGAATCCAATTTTCACGCACCATTCGCCTGGACCCAGACTCGCCTCATATAGCTTTTCGCGCGTCCATGAGGAACATAAGCGGCCACGTTGTCGAGTGGTCGATGCAGTCGGTCTCGCAGTACGACACAGGCGACGGAGGGGATCCCTCACGCAGCAATCGCGAATTTTGGGGATTTACTCCGACCAATCGATCCAGCGGCTACTTAAATCGTTATCACGTTCGCTTCGGTCCGGCTGAGAACCCTGCCGCCGCAGTACGAGATGATGGCTTATTTTCGGTGCATTATGCGCACTTGGCGGCCGAGTTGTGGGTGGACGCGACCGATGGTTGGCTCGCTGTCGTCGACGGAAGCAGCCGCTATGCCATGGTCGAACGTTTTCAATACGAAAAGGGCAAACCCTATCCGGGGAATGCTTCCGTCATTTTCTGGACGAATGGTCCTGAACTCAGGTTGAGCAGCGACGGTGTGGCGACGGTGACAGACGGTTCCAAGGGTGTTTCACCGTTCTACATGGAAGCGGAGATTAATAGCCCGATGTGCCATTTGCGTCCGAGAGAGGCCTGCCAACTGGAAACAGATTGGTTCCCGACGCGGGCCGATAGCGAATTCCATGGAGTGACGGACGCTGGAATCGTGACCAAACCGATGTTGGGAGTGCTTCTCGAGAACGGCAAGGTGAGACTGTCAGGTTCTTTTGGAGTATTTTTTCCCGGTAGGCTTGTGGCGCATTTCTATAACGAACACGGCTCGATGACTGAATCCTTGCCGCTGGGGGCGGCGACTCCAACGAATCTCGTTGTATTGGACACAGAGATCGTTCCCCGAGGAAAGCCAACGCGGGTCTCTCTGCACTTGGAAGATCAGGACGGATTGGACCGAGGCACGCTCCAGGAAGTTCCAATCAGGACGGGGGAAGTTCGCTGAAATGAAAGTGCAAAATGCAGCGTTGCTCCTACTTCACGCCGTACTGATGAGCGGATCATTGACAGGACAGGAATTGACAGGGCAGGCATTGACGGGACAGGAACGTTCGGCGACCTCCGCCAGCACAGTGCGCGCAGAAGACTTGCTGGCGAGTCCAGCCGGAGCAAATTGGACCTCATACAACGGGGACTACACTGGGCGCCGCTACAGCGCACTGCGGGAAATCAATACTGCAAATGTCCACCAACTCCGAGCTGCATGGGTCTTCCATCCCGGCAACTCCCAGAACCTGGAAGCAACACCGGTGGTAATTCGAGGCGTGATGTTTGTGACATCGGCTAACGATGTGTTTGCTCTGGATGCCCGGACTGGACGCCAGTTGTGGCACTATCATCGGCCTGTGAGTTCCGGGCTGCTGGATGATGCTGCGGCGCACAAGAATCGCGGGGTAGCGGTATGGCAGAATTCTGTTTTTGTCGAAACGGATGACGCGCATCTGCTGTCTCTCGATGCGCGCTCGGGTGGCCTGCTGTGGGACGTGGAATACGCTGACAAGACCAAGGGCTATGGAGCGACGAGCGCCCCACTGGTGGTGATGAACCAGGTTATTGTTGGAACTTCCGGTGGAGACTCCGGCGTAAGAGGATTTGTGACGGCCTACGATGCCGCCACCGGAGCGAGAAAGTGGCAGCGCTGGACCATTCCCGGACCGGGAGAATTTGGCTCCTCGAGTTGGCCGGGCGACTCCTATCTGCACGGCGGAGGCACCACCTGGATGCCCGGGACGTATGATCCGGCACTCAACACACTGTATTGGACAACCAGCAACGCATCACCCGATTTTGTGGGCGATTCGCGCCCCGGCGACGACCTTTATACTGCCTGCATCCTGGCCCTTGATCCGGACACTGGTCAACTGATGTGGTACTTTCAATTCACGCCGCACGACTTGTACGACTACGATGCGACGGAAACTCCGGTTCTGATCGATACCATCGAGGACGGAACGGTACAGCACCTTTTGGTGCAGGCCAACCGGAATGGCTATCTTTATGTCCTCGATCGCACGAATGGCAACTTTCTTCGCGCGACGCCGTTTGTCCACAAATTGAATTGGGCCAAAGGCCTGGACGCATCGGGGCGGCCTATTCTCACCGGACGAATTCCGACGCCCGAGGGCACGTATATCTGCCCGGGAATCAACGGGGCTACGAATTGGTTTTCGCCTTCTTACAATCCGGATACTGGTCTCTTTTACGTGGTTGCATTGGAGAGCTGTGATCTTTTTTTCGCCAAGACCGGCAAATTCGTACCCGGCGAGACGTTTTATAACACCGGTACTACTCTTCCACCAAGGGAAAAGTCCCAGAAGATCTTGCTGGCACTTTCCCCGTCAGATGGAAAAGCGGTGTGGAGTTACCCTCAAGTAGGCTCTGGAAAATCCTGGGGCGGGACGTTGACGACGGCTGGGGGGATGCTGTTTTTTGGAGACGATAGCGAAACCTTCGAAGCGGTCGACGCGACTACGGGCCGGAAGTTGTGGCACTTCAACACGGGACAGACGATACGCGCATCGCCGATGAGCTACTCCGTGGATGGTGTCGAGTATGTGGCGGTGTCGGCAGGGAGCGATGTGTTCAGCTTCTCGTTGCTACAGTGAATCGCGCTGCAGTAAATCGTCTTATTGTGGTTTCACTTCCAACAGTAGATCTCCGTCGAACTCAACCGACAGATGTGCGCTATGTCCGGGGACTGACCCGAGGCTTTTTCCCCTGACGTAGTCCACTACGCTGTAGTTGCGGTCTCCAAGGCCGCGCAGTTCGACTGGCCCTTTCCACCGCTTGGCAAAGAAGGCGTAGTACATGGTCTGGTCCTTACGGATGGCATGCGCCTCCGGCACATCGAAGCCGATGTCATAGAGCTGCCCGAGATATTCTCCCTTGGACAACATCTTTTCGCGATAAAGGCGAAGCCACTTTTCAAATTCCTTCTCCCGCGCTGGCGTCAGATCGGACTTACTTCTTTTTGTGACCAGAGACGGAATGACAAACTGTGTTCCCACGACGCCTCCGACGCCCAAAGTGGACGCAAAATCATTGCCGCCATCGCTCAGTTCGACGTGATCGCCGAAGAATGGAACTGTGTCTCCGATCAGAGCCTTTAAGGTTTTCGCCTTGGAACGAACTTGAAAGGAACTAGTCGGATCGGAAGCTACCGACATATTAAAGTTCGGCATGGTGAAAAAGGAGAACGACGTGCCGCAAGGGCAAAACTCAACCAGCGTTCCGGGCTTGACCGCCTGCGCGGTATCGTAAATTGCTTTGAAGAAATCCGGCAGAGCTTCGACCGATTCCTCCGGTTGTGCGTGATGGTGCGCCGGGTTGTAGCAGGCTGGAACTCCATTCATGTGCTGACCATCGAGCTTTAGTCCATCAAATCCCCAATCCACCAAAATTTTTCGCACTAACGTCTTGTGGTATTCCACGACGCGGCGGTCCGCCGGGCACAAATAATAGGAATTCCACCATGATACCTTTCTCTTCGAGCCGTCGCGGTTCAGCAACTCGTAGTCGGGATGATCGCGGAGCAGTTCCGAATCTGGTACAGCGCTGAGCGGTGACCACCAAAGCTGAGCTTTGAATCCTTCCTGATGAATGCGGTCTACCAGAGCCTTGATGTCAGCGTCGCCGTGGGGGAATTTCTTGGGGTCGAGCGCCCAATCGCCCACATTATTCTGCCAGCCGTCGTCGAGTGTGACCCACACAAATCCCAGGCGCTTTGCCGTTGGAAGCGTGTCATATACCTGCTGAGGCTGCACTGATCGGCCATATCCCCACGCGCACCAGATGGCACCGAAAGCGTCATCGGGAGCTGTGGCTGCATGGAAGCCTAGTTTCATCATGAAGCGCCGGTAGTCGGCAAGCGTCCGGAAGTAGTCTCCCTGGTGAACGGAGACGAAGGTGCGAAACGTATGGAAACTTTGTCCAGAGTCAAGAGTGATAGCTTTGTTGAAGCGAACAGCAATTTTGGCGTGCGCGGGATCGGGCATGGATACGGGTAGGGACACCAGCTTGGGCCGCGGCTCGACATGTCCCACAGCCATGCCAACGTCGCGCCGCCAGACATCCAGAATCGGCGTGCCGCCACCATAGTCGCTGGCGTTCATACCTTGATAATTCTCCTGCCGAAAATTAGCGCGCAGCGGTAGGACCCAGTTGGGGCGTTTCTCGTAAGAGCCGGTCTGGTAAGACCAGAAAGCTGGCGAGCCCACATTATTTATGGCGTTCACTGTGTACGCGTTGTTGGTCCAACTTTTGATCGCGAGCTTCGTCGTTCCGGTATTGGTGTACTGAACCTCGAAGAACGCCATCGCTGGAAAATCGTCATATACGGTGACGGTAACTACCTTTGTGAGTGTTCCCGTCTTTCCTTCCACCGTGAGCCGCTCACCCTCTCCGAAAGCGTCCTTTGTATGCTCGCGTTTTTGCGAGGCCAGGAGAAATCCGTCCCAAGCCTTGTCTGCGGTTGTCACAGTCTCAGAGGCACTGAACGGCCCCATCACCGTCTCCTTTTTGTCGAAACGGGCAACCACGCGGCTGCGCAAGTGGTTATCAAATTCAATTCGCAGATTGCCGCCTTGAATCTGCGGCTTGCCGGTTGGGGCGTCCGCAGCCGCAGCGGACGCGCAAGACGCGAACACAATGGTGAGAGCGATCCAAAGCCTGCACGTAGTCGGGGCTTTCGGCTTTCGAAGCTGGTTGCTGTCAGATTGCAAAATCTCTTTCACGGTTGACAACATTGAGCACCTTCTTCTTGATCTCCACACGGCACCGATAGGCGACACCTTGCAAGTGGCGTCTTCCTCAGCACTCATCACTGCACGCCTAGAATTAGCCGAGTGTGATACAGGCTACGTGGCTCGAGAACTGCCGGGAGTTCGTCGTCCCCGGCGTTAAATGGAATCAAAAGCAGATATTCGTAATAGACGAAAATTTTCGCAACGTCAAGCCATTTAATGGCTTTACGGTACCACAATTCGTTCCGTCGTTGAGGCGTCCGCAATATATTTGTCCAAGCTAGCGAAAAATCGTTAATCTTTATTCCCAAGAACGCAACGAATCGATACAAATAGTAAATCGTTCGACAGTCGTAGCGTTTGATTCAGGTTGCCGTGAATGGAGTTTTAGCCAACTTGGCCGAAATCGAATCGACGATTAGAAGGACATAACTCCGATGCAGCGTAGAGATTTCCTGAAAAGCAGTGTCGCTATGGCAGTAGCTGGAGAACTTGGAATCGGCAAAGCGCAAGGTATGGTTCCCGCCCACAACTGGGGAAGCTATGACTTCGGCGGTGGCCCCAAGGTGACTGATCGGCTCAATCAAGGGCCGTTCCCGCAATACCCACCCGATGCCGTGATCCCCACTGACGACGTCGTGATGAGCACTACTTCGTCTGATGAAGTCGTGCCGAACTATGGCAAGGGACTGATCACCTACATCACAGCGGATATGGGCAGGGAGGAAATCAAGTCAGACAATATTCCCCAGGCGATCGAGGATCTGGTTCGATTTCCCTTGGGCCAGCAACTTTACATCCGGCCGACTTGGAGGGAAGTTCAGCCGCGGCCCGGACGCCTGGAGATGCCCGAATATCTGAAGCTCGTTTTTGAATTGGCGAAGAAGAACAACAAGCGAGTCGGAATGCGAGTTCAGATGTGCGCTCCAGACTATACGCGCGAACCGGCCCTCCCGGATTTTGTTCTCGACAAAGTGCCGAAAGTCGATTTGATCCTTAACCATCAGGAAAGCAGCGCTTCGGGGCAAAGATACTTACAGAACCCGCATTCGCGTTATCAACCTCGGTATGACCATCCTTTTTTTCAGCAGGCGTTCCAGGAACTGGTTGGCCTCCTGGCGGCGGAATTCAATGGCAGCCCGCTCATTGAGTTCATCGACACCTTCATGTACGGCTTCTGGGGCGAAGGCCATACTTGGCCATTCGCCAACAACCCTTTCCCGGATTACCAGACGGCAGAGCGGACCTGGCTCAATATGCTTGAAGTCCAGATCGAGCACTTTTCCAAGACTCCTCTACTGACCAATACGCAACCGGACTATAGCCGGGTTGGCAATTCAGAACTGTTGGACCGCACGATCCGCAGCAACAATTGGATTCGGAGCGATACCATCTTCATCGAGAACGAGCAGATTGAAGCGCTCAGCAACCGACCGCCTTGGGTAGCGGCGCTTCTCGAGCAGGGACTTCCCGGTAAGCCTCCCGATTCACTCGCCGCGATGGAAGGGATATCTCCGGCCGAGAACATGATCTCTCATGTGATAGACCTCGGCGTCAATTACTGGTCGCTGTGGAACTTTCACCAGATTAGCGCCAAGAATCTGTTGAGCTACTACCAGGCTTCTCCGTCGTGGTTCGATCGGCTCAATCGTCGAACTGGCTATCGGGTGAGACCGTCTTTCATCTGGAGCTATAAAGACAGCGGTTGTCTGGGTCTGATCGTCGGCTTCGCAAATGACGGTATCGCGGGTGTACCCGGAGTATTGCGGGTAACCGTAGAGAGCGAGGACGGAAAGGCGCTCAAGAGCGGTTGTCTGGACGCCGGCTACCCGTTGCCGGGCAAGATTCGGCAGGCACAGTTTGTGCTGCCGCAGGTGACAGATTGGAAAGGATTGAAACTCAGAGCAGAAATTGAGGTCAAGGGAATGCGCTATCCGGTACGGTGGGCCTGTCATCAGAAGTTGAACGACGATGGCTCGCTCACGCTGCGTCCCAACCTCCGTCAGCAGGTTTAGGCGGCACCGTTCCGATGCAAAGGGGACCACAGACGCATGATTTTATCGAATGCAACGTACGTATTATTTCGAAACACTATGAAATATTTCGATTGACAGTCTGTCCAAGTCAGTATATCAACGTGTGACGCATTTCTATTGCTTTGATAGGTTGTCGCACGAACGCTTAATTTCACTCTGTCGCTGAGCGCTGTTTCTGCCCATGCAGTTCGGATTGCGGTTCCATTTTTAAATCAAATTAAGGATGCTGGGCCGCAGCCGCTTATATTTCCCCAGGCAATTTCGATAAAGATGAAACAGGATGGTGCGGGTATCGAGCTCTTAAGGTTGTTCGGTTTCCTGATGCTTGTGAGTGGTCTGTCGACGCAAGCGGCAAGCCAGGAACCGCCCAAGCAAAACTGGACCCACTCTGTGCGCATTGCCGCCTACGGACTGGATCGCAAGAATCCAGAAGAAATCGTGCGCGCGGCCATGGGAGCTCATGTTTACGGCATTGAAGTGGACAACGACATTCCAGGACGCTACGAAAGTTTCCGCGATCCCGCGGCCAAACTCGAAGTCATTCGCAAAGTAGCGGAGCAGGCGCACAAGGCCAACAATAAGGCCTTTGTATATATTGCCGGCACCGAATGCATTACGGCGAATGCTGACAAGTCCGCCCATACGGTGATGAAAGATCATCCCGACTGGCTGCAGCGGAAGCTCACGGGGGAACCCGCGATGTTTACTGGCGGCGCGGCGTTCTGGATCAGACAGGGCGATGAAGATGTGTGGATCAGCCCCTACGCGAAACAGTGGCGGAAGCAATATATGGAACGGGTGCGCGAAATCGGCGCTACCGGCATTGACGGAATTTATGTGGACATCCCTTACTGGATGACGCATTTCGATGGTTGGGAGCAGAGCTGGGCGAGTTTCGACGACTACACGGTTGCCGCCTTCCGGGAGAAGACCGGACTCGAGGCAAAGAAAGACCTTAAATTAGGCGATTTCCAGGACATCAACTTCCGTAAATGGATTGATTTTCGCATTGAGACGATGACCGATTTTGTACGGGAAATCCGCGAGAACGCCCGCTCCGTAAATCCTGACATCATGGTGATTCCCGAGATCTATCCAGGAATCGAAGAAGAAGCGACGCGAGTCGGTGCGGATGTCTACCAAATGTACGACGCGGTGGACGTGATTGCGCACGAGTACGAGTTTGGCAATGGCGAACACATGGCGGCGGTGCGTTCCCAGGTTGACTGGTTCCTGTATCAGGCTGGGATGCTAACGTTTCGCGCCTTTGCCCAGGGCAAAGCTACGTGGATTCTCAATTACTCCTGGGATGGGCAAAAGGGTGTCACCGCGCCGGAGCCGATGAAGAACCTCGCCAACTCCATCGTAATGGCAGGGGCAAACTTCTGGGATGCGCCCGGACATTCAATGGCCGGTACGAATGATGAAGCCACAAGAAAACAGATTTTCGCGTGGATCGAAAAAAACGAAAAGGCTTTGTATTCGCCACGAACCCCGATCCATCCCGTGGGTGTGTATTTCTCTCCCAAGAGCCGCGACTATGCCGCGAAAGAATTTCTTCCTTCTTATCGGGGCGCGTTGGTACTGCTCATCCAACAGCACCGCTCGGTACAGGTAGTCACGCCGAGAACTCTTGCCGAGTTTCACGGTGAGAGGCTGGTCCTGCCGAGCGTAAGTGTGCTGAATGAAACCGAACGGCGAGATCTGAGGGCATTTGTTGACCAGGGTGGACGGCTCGTTGTTTTAGGAGAGGATGTTTCCGGCATTCCGCGTTCAGCGCAAAAGATTGTGTTGCCAGGCGATCCAGCGCGAGAGTACTACAACGCGTTGGAGAGAAGATTCGCGGTCGGTTCGGCGAATCCGCCTAGGGAACTCTTGCATGCCCTGGGCGGCAACCAGGATATCCAACTTGATGCTCCGCCTACCGTGGCGGCAAATTTCGCAATTGTGAACGGCGCGCCACACGTGTACCTTGCGAATTTTGGCGGACTGGTCCCCGGAAGCATTGCTGTTCCGACGCCGGTCAACAGTATCCAGGTGAAAGTTCCAGCGGTAATGGGAGATTCACTGTCGTATCTTCCATTCCTTGGCGAAGTGCAAATTGTGCAGGGAGTAAAGCGCGGAGAACTAATTGAATTTAATCTGCCGCCGCTGGAGCGGGGCGCGGTGATATCGCTCGGGGCAAGAAATTAAGGGAAGGGAAGGCTCCTGCGTCTCGCAGCGCCGGTAGCTGCTCCACCATACAATATCCAGCTAGCGCTGCTCGAAGCAACGCCCTTTCCTTTTTCTCTACCTCATAACAGTTCCAACCACGCTTAGAAGGGGGACAAAAAATGCCGAAGTTGGATGTATGCGTGGTTGGTGAAATCAATCTGGACCTGATCCTTTACGGTTTGCCGAAAGAACTAGTACTGGACCGCGAGCTGCTGGCCAGCGGTCTGGCGGTTACGCTGGGGAGTTCATCCGCGATTTTCGCCCATAACCTGGCGATGCTAGGAACCAAGGTCGGGTTCATCTCGAAGACTGGCGGAGACCCGCTGGGGAAGATAGCCGTGGAACGGTTAGCGGCCGCGGGGGTTGACGTAAGCCGCGTTAAGCAGACCGCGGGACAGACACTGACGGGGCTAACGGTTGCTTTACCCTACTTGCAGCAACGTTACATCCTCACGTTTCCCGGCACCATGTTTGAGATGCAGTACTCCGACATCGACATGGAATACGTCCGGTCGGCCCGCCACCTGCACGTCTCGTCGTTTTTTTTGCACCGCGCGTTGCGCCCACGAATCCTGGATCTGTTTCGCCAGGCGAAAGCTGCGGGTCTGTCCACGTCGCTCGATACGAATGACGACCCTGAGAACAAGTGGGATCGGGATCTGTTGGCAGTTCTTAAGTATGTCGACATTTTCCTTCCGAATGATCGCGAAGCGAAGAAAATCGCACACACAGACGACCTTTCGCAAGCGATTAACCTGCTCGCTGGACTGGCCAAGGTTGTGGTAGTGAAGCGGGGCTCGGCGGCTGCCATCTGCCGGTCAGGGCAGGAACAGTGTAGTCTGCCGCCTCCGACCGTGAAGGTTGTTGATGACGTCGGAGCTGGCGACAGTTTTGATGCCGGATTCATTCACCAGCAAATGCAAGGGGCAAACCTCGAGGATTGCTTGGTATTTGCCAATCTATCGGGAGCCTACTCTACGACCAGGGAAGGCGGCACCGAGGCATTTCGCGATCGCAGTGCACTCACCAGTTTCATGCGCCAGCAGTGGAACGCCGCGGGCAGAGGTGCTCTGCCGGTGAAAGGATAGCGGGACTTCCTTCGCTACTCGGAGCAAGAGATTCCAGTTGACAGAAGCTATAAAACGGAAGTAAAAGTAATACTTCGTAAAATTACACAATAGAGCTGGCACTTCCGAACAGGAGTTTGGCGCTCTTGGAGGCAGCTCAGGAGGCCTGCCATGCCCGTCCGTTTCCACTTCCGACAGACTTTCAGGACCATCTTTCTTCTAGTAGCCATTAGCCTCGCTACGCCGCTATGGGCGCAAAAGGATGCCGGAGCCATTGTAGGACTGGTGCGGGACGGTAGCGGTGCGGTGGTTCAGGGCGCCAAGGTCACAGTGGAGGACGTGGATCGCGGCGTCCAGATGATCCTCTCCACCGACGACCATGGAGAGTATGTCGCGAGTCCACTGCACGTCGGAAGCTATAAGGTCACAGTAGAGAAGGCAGGGTTCAAGAAAACGGTGTCCGAGGTGGTCGAACTGAATGTGCAGGGGCGTGTAGCCATCAACCTCGCCTTGCAGGTCGGGCAGATATCCGAAGTGGTGCTGGTCACGGGAGCGGCGCCGCTGCTCGAAACCGAGACTTCGGAGCTAGGACAGGTAGTAGACCAGAAGCGGGTGAGCAACCTGCCACTGAACGGCCGGAACTTTGCCCAGTTGGCGCTACTCAGTCCCGGCACGTCACCGAGCGAACCGGGGGCGCGCGATGAAGGCGGATATGGCTTCAGCTCCAATGGGGCGCGATCATTGCAGAACAATTTCTTGCTGGACGGCGTGGACAACAATTCGAACCTGCCCGATCTGCTCAATGAAACGAATTTCGTAATTCAGCCTCCAGTAGAAGCTCTGCAAGAATTCAAGGTCCAGACCAACGCCTACGGCGCGGAGTTCGGGCGCGGCAACGGGGCGATCGTGAACGCGGTCATCAAGTCGGGGACCAATCAGCTTCACGGTTCGGCGTGGGAATTTCTTCGCAACAACAAGCTGGACGGGCGCAACTACTTTGATGCGGTCGGGCCAGTTCCTCCCTACAAGCAAAACCAGTTTGGCGTGACATTCGGCGGACCGGTCTTGCTGCCCCATTTGTACGATGGCCGGAGCCGAACGTTCTTCTTTTTCGATTACGAGGGATACCGCGTACGTCAGGCACAGACCCAGACCGCATTTGTGCCGCCGACGGCGTGGCGCTCGGGAGATTTTTCGAGCCTGATTGACTTTACGACCGTGACCGGCACGGATTGCAACGGGGTGCCGACGTATGCGGGCGAGATTTTCGATGCCAAGCTGGCACAAACCAACTGCGGGGTGCCCTTCCAATATGACGGATCGGGAAAACCTCTGAACATAATCCCAGCGATACCAGTAGTCGCGGGTGGTGGTTCGTTGGATCCGTTAGCGTTACGGCTGGCAGCGTTGTATCCGGCGGAGGGGCCGATCAACTCGAGCGGGAACAACTTCCTCGCCAATCCCGTGCGCCAAGAAACGCGCAACAACTTTGACGCTCGGGTGGACCAGAAATTCTCTGACAAGGACAATACTTTCTTTCGGTTCAGCATCGAAAACCAACCGAGCTTCATTCCTGGAACCTTCGGGGGGCTGGCCGATGGTGGCGGATTCTTCAGCGGCCAGGAGGATTTCTCCTATCGCAGCTTTGCCACCAGTTGGACGCATATTTTCAAGCCCCAGCTGATCAACGAATTCCGCCTGGGCTACAACCGGGTGAATGCCCATCGCCTCGAACTCAACGCGAACACCAACGTTTCGGCTGAGCCCAACATCGGTTTCCCAGGAGTCCCTTTTTCACCCGGCATTGGCGGGCTGCCGCAACTGACCTTCAGCGACGTCGCCACGTTGGGCAGTCCTACGTTCCTGCCTTCGGTCGAGCTCCAGAATTCCTATACTCTTTCGGAAAATCTGACTTGGGTGCATGGGCGTAGTACTTGGAAATTTGGTACAGAGGTCCGGCGTGAAGAGTTCACAATCTTTCAACCGGCTGCAGCGCGCGGGACGCTCGGCTTCAGTTCCACACTGACCGACAATCCGGCGGCAATTGGCACCGGCGGGACCGGCTTTGCTTCCTTCATGGCGGGACTTCCCGACGGCGGAAGCATCAACAACCTGCACAACGTGGATTACTTCCGCAACACCTATGCGTTTTACGCGCAGGATGATTGGAAGGTCACGCCGTCCCTAATGCTGAATCTGGGATTGCGTTACGAATTGTTTGGCACCGTGTCGGACCGCTTCAACGACGTGGGAAATTTTGACCTGAGCAATCCGACAGACCCCACAATTTTTGTGCCCAAAGGACAATCGGCTCAGCTCACGCCCTTCATCGCGCAGTACGTCAAGATCAGCGCCACTGGGAGCCGCGGGTTGATCAACTCGGACCTGAATAATTTCGCGCCGCGTATCGGCCTGGCGTGGCAGTTCAATCCAAAGACGGTGTTCCGCACCGGCTATGGCATTTTCTACGGCGGGCAAGAGAACGGTCCTTACTCGAATCCTAGTCCCGGATTCAATCCGCCGTTCTTCACCAACCAATCGTTCATCGCGCCCTGTAGCGCGCCATCGGCTAACCCTCCGACACCCCAGCATCCCACGACTGAAGATTGCCGCGTAACCCAGATTCCCGCTCTGGCCGGTGGCTTTCCGGCCAACTCGCTGGTGAATCCTAACACTCCGATTTTTTTCTCCGTAGATAAGAACCTGCGGACGCCTTACATGCAACAGTGGCACCTGAGCGTCGAACGGGAACTGCCCGCGAACAGTGTGTTCACGCTCACCTATGCGGGTTCCAGGGGGGAAAAGTTATATACGTTCTTCAACGGCAACCAGGCGGCGCCCGACCCGAATCCGAATGATGCAACCGCGCCGCGGCGTCCGGTGTTTGCGACCCTCGTCAATCCGCCGAATCCGAACTCGTGCTCTTTGGCGCATCCGGAGGATTGCGCCCCGGTGTTCGATACTGGCATCGACTGGTTTCGTTCTACAGGCAACTCCAATTACAACTCGCTGCAGGCAAGTTTCGAAAAGCGATTCTCGAAGGGTTTGCAATTCCAAGCCTCCTACACTTACGCACACTCGCTGGATATTGCCTCGAACGCGAACCTTGGCCCCACACAGAACAACAGTGACTTCCGCAACTTCCGCGACCCGCAGGCAGAATACGGCAACTCCGATTTCGACGTGCGGAATCGCTTTGTGATGAATTCGATTTACGAACTGCCTTTGGGCCACGGCAAACGCTTCATGGGGAACGCGGCCGGATTTACGAACCAAGTGGTCGGAGGTTGGCAGATTGCCAACATCCTCTCGATCTCCAGCGGCAACTGGTATACGGTGCTCGATTCGAACGGCAACTTCGCCAATGCTGACGGCGGCGCCGGCGGCGTGTCACAACGTCCTGACCTAGTCGGTGATCCTAACCGGGCGGGCATTGTGCCAGGCAATACCACAACTCCAGGGTGCCAGACACTGGTGTCGCAGGGCGGCGCTGCTCCCGACAAGATTCACACACCGACCGCGTGGTTTAACACCTGTGCATTCGGCGATCCGCCCCAGGGTTCCTTCGGCAATGTCGGCCGTAACACCATCCAGGCACCGGGATACAAGACCTGGGACTTCTCGGCATTCAAGTTCTTCCATACCTCCGAGAAGACGGATCTGGAATTTCGCGCCGAGTTTTTCAATCTCCCGAACCACACCAATTTCCTGTTTGCCAATAGCGGACCGCAAAATGGAAACAACGCAACCATTCTGGGGACACAACAGTTCGGCAATTTGACAGCCGCGCGGCCGCCGCGACAGATACAGTTTGCCCTGAAATTTTCTTTCTAAGAGGCCACGATTAACGTTTCGAATGAAGACGATGCCCAGATGCCTGATTGCTATGTGATCAACGCTTCGGGATTCTCCGCTCTCGTATCAAGCGGAGCAAATCACGCGCTAGGCACCTTGTTCGGTCAATCGGTTGTCGACCCCTTGGAGTCGGCAAGCAATTGTCTATTGAAGCCAGGCGAAAAATTGCCGGACGACGAGCACGTCTAATCCGCCAGCGCACTTATCTTTGAAGAAAGACTTTCCCCCGGTGGAGTCAATCATGAACGACACACAATGTCTGATCCGAAAGCTGACAATTGCACGGCATGCGAGCGCAAGCGCGCGAAACGCGCTCGTAGTATTGCTGTCCGGAGTGATGGGCGTGACTTTAGCCGCCTTGCTGCTGGTCGCAGTGCGATGTACAGCCCAACAACTGACGAACGGCACTCTGTCCGTGACGGTCGATGGTCAGAATGGATCGTATCAATTGGGGCCGATTGGTGGTCAATCTGTACTCCAGGCAGGCATCGGTGCGTTGGTCAATCACACGTGGCTGCGTCCCGGGAGCTACCCCTCGCATTCGGTTTCCGAATCGCCATTCAGCGACGCGCTTGGCTCCGGTAAACGGTTGACGGTCACCTATAGCGGACTACGCGACAGTCCTGACCTTATTTTTGTACTGCAGCTCTACACCCAAAATCCCTACGGTACCGTTCAAGTGCGAGTCAGGAACGGAACGCCCAAAGCTACGTCGGTCGAGGCAATCCGTAGTGTTGATGCAACGGGGGAGTCGATCGTTAACTTGAACTTGGGCGGGCGTCCATCGGATGAACGGATTCTCTCCGATAGTTTTAGCGAAGATTGGCCGGACTTGGTGATCTACGATCTCGGGGACGCTCCGGGCGGAATGCATCGCGGAGTCGGAAGCCAGCTTATCTATAACCGGCAAACCAAGCTGAGCTTGTTTCTGGGCGCACTTACATCGGATCGCTTCTTGACCGTTTTGCGGCTGAAGACCGATGGCAAAGGCGCCGACGCTAAGATCGCGTCGTATACCGTCGAGTCCACCGGGACCACTGAGATTCAGAAGGATTACAGTGAGGCAGAGTCTCTGAAAGTAAAGTCTCTGAAAAGCGACCGGATCGAACTAAGTCTTCCACTTAATCCAGGCGAAGAGATGAACTCTGAACGAGTGATGTTCGCTGCAGGGCCGGACTATCTGGGGCAACTTCGCGCTTATGGTTCCGCAATTCGGCGTCTCCATCGCGCACGTGTTGCGAGTGAGATTCCAATAGGATGGTGGAGCTGGACCGCTTTTTATGCGGCGATCAACGAGGGCGAAACGCTGGCCAATGCCGATTGGTTGTCGCAGCATTTGAATTCGCTCGGTTACAACTTTTTCCAGATCGATGAAGGCTATCAGTACGCTCGCGGAGAGTACGTCGCCGCCAACGCGACGCAATTCCCGGACGGCATGCGGGTTGTGGCCCATCGCATTTTGAGAGATGGCCTCACCGTTGGCCTGTGGACGGCACCGTTCGAGGTGAGCAGCCGAGCGTGGGTTTATGAACATCACAAGGATTGGTTGGTCCACAATGCCAAGGGGCAGCCGATTCCCCTAGAGGATGTGTGGAGGCAGGGTGTTGATACGCTTTACGCGCTGGATACGACACACCCCGGAGCGCAGGAATACTTGCGCCAGACCTACAAGACGTTGGTTCGGGAATGGGGAATTCGCTTCATTAAGTTGGACTTCATGGACACGACGGCAATTGAAGGCTATTACTACCGCCCAAGTACCACTGCACTCGAGGCCCAGCGTATCGGTTTGCAGGTGATTCGCGACACCGTCGGCGACGACGTGATTCTGGACAAGGACGGAAGTCCCATGCTCAATCCGGTCGGGATCGTGGACACGGGCCGCGTCTCCGCGGACACGGGACACAGTTTTCTTAGGTCGAAGACCGCCGCCCCCGGCATCGCAGCACGCTTCTACATGAACGGTAACTTCTTCATCGATGATCCGGACGCTTTCAACGTCACCGATACATATCTGGTGGAGCATTCGGGCGAGCGTTCCTCACATTCACTGGCGACTGCGCAGACTTCGATCGCACTTTCCGCGATCGCCGGGGGTATGTACGAAATTGGCGATGACCTCCTAGTGCTTAACAGTGAGAAGGATCGACTTGCGTTGGTGGAAAACCGAGACTTGCTCAACATGGCCAAGGCTGGCCGAGCTTCTACGCCCGTAGATCTGATGACTTATGAGCCGGAAGATGGACAACCGAGTGTTTTCTTGCTCCGGCAAAGCCCGCGGCAGAGCGTCTTGACGGTTTTCAACTGGACTGACCAGCCACGCTCGCGCTCGTTGGGCCTCAAAGACCTCGGGGTTCCCGCCGGCTCTACGATGGTGGCGACCGGGATCATGGATTCAAGTTCCAACTTTACACTCGCAGGCGACGCGATCCGGCTTGAGAATCAGGCGCCGCAATCGGCGGTAGTAATCAAGCTGGTGGACGACGCTGTGGCCAAGGCTGCTCCAACGGTCACGGCGCGAGTCCCTTCGCAGTCGAAGGTTGGGGAGACGATGGCCTTCTCGGCTCAGGCCGACCCTGACGGCGTACCGGCACTCAGCTATCACTGGGACTTCGGCGACGGGACGATCTCGCAAGGACCCAAGATTTTTCATTGCTACACAAGAGCAGCCGATTTCACAGTTCGGCTCATGGTGGAAGGACCGGACGACATGCCCTATGAACAGAGCTTTTCGATTGGGGTAACGGGCGAATTGAAACCGACTCCAGACCTCCGCGCGAACCGGCGTTTTGAGCAGCCAACCGACAAGTGATGTACGGTCTCAGGACAGTGACGGTCTAAGAGAATGATCTTACGCGGATTCCTAACCTGATTCATCTTGCGCACGAAGAAGTTCGGGGTGCTTGACGAGGACTAGATGCGAGATCCAGATGTCATGCATGCCACTCTTGTCGTGATCGTCCTAGCGCTGGCGCAGACACTCGCCGGACAAGCCGGAACCATTTACTATGTGTCGACCAGCGGCAACGACACCAACCCCTGGCACCATCAGAGCGCCTTGGCTCACCATCCAGAATGCGGCGAATACGGTCAAGCCAGGCGCCACAGTGTACGTCTCCGGCGGAATTTACCACCAGCCCGTGAACTTTCCGACGTCTGGAAGGGCATTGTGACCGATCACATTCCAAAGCTATCCTGGACAGACTTCCCGCGGGGTTCCGTCTGAGGCGATTCAGTACTGGCGCCCCGCTGCGTGATCGCTCCAGCAAAACTTCGAGCCCAGCGAAAGCAGGTGGAAACCTGGCCGAGCAGCGAATTAATGGATTTTAACGCCAAGGTGGTCATCTACGAAGCGTTTGTGGAGGAAAAGTCGAAACCCCGAAGGACGTCCTCGCACATAGAGCTTAGCCAGCCCGTTGGATACAGCCCTGCACCACATGGTGGGAGGCTCCCATTCAGTTGCCCCAAAAAGTTGACCCAGATCCTAGTCCGCCAATTGTTTCGCCAGGATGAAAAGCCTTTTGTCTTCGCGACTTTGGCGCGCACTGTGGGTTTTTGCCAATGGAGGTAACGGGGCATGTCGGTAAAGCTGCACCTTGCTGTTGCGATTCTTATTTTGTGCAATGTTTTGACCCTCTGGCCGAAACAATCCGTCGCTCAGAGCGAAGCGCCCGCTCTCACCCAGTTGTGTACGCCCCAGGTGACTGCCAACCAGACGGTCGCCTCTGCTAAGGAGCGATACGAGGCAGGACAGAAAGCCCAGCCTCCACTGACCGATCAGAACAATGGTTTTGCCTGGCCTGACACGCCCATCGGCGTGATCAAAACCGATAACGGTTACGAATTTTTCGCCAGCGATGGCGGTCTACACTCCCGGCAGCTGTGGCAGGGGCACTGGTACGGCAACAATAAATATGGATCGGCAACGCGCACCCTCGGTACGCTCGACAATCCGCTGGGTTCGGCCGCTCCGATTGACGTGACCATCCTTCCCAACCCCGATCCGGCAGTGAATCCTTACTATTCGAGCTATGACTACATGGGGGGCGGACCGGTCTACAAAGTCCCCGAAGGAATGCCGGGAGCGGGCAACCTGTTGATGGTCTATCACGCCGAAATTAACACGGTCACTACGCAGAGTTTCTACTCCGTCCTGGCCCTAGCCGCATCGACCGACAATGGCATGAGTTGGACCGATCTCGGCGAGATCATTCGCGTTAATCAAGCCTATCGCACAGATCTGGACGGCTACGATATTGGGGACCCGCCGCTGGTAACGTCGCCTGACGGCAAGTACCTCTACATTTACTTCCGCGACTGGCTGGCCAATGGGACTACGCATTGGGGGAACACGATCACGATGGTTTCCGTGGCCCGGGCCTCCATCACGGAAGTCCTATCAACGGCCTTCAGCAACAAACCGCGCGCCGCATCCTTTCAAAAGTATTACGCCGGAGGCTGGCGGCTCGAGCCGGGCATCGGCGGTTTCGCCACCGATCTGAATCCCGGCGCGCCATACAGCGGTGAATTGCAGGTCGCTTACAACGCCGACCTGAAGCGCTACATGATGATCATTGGCGAGGGAGTGCTCTTCGCTTATTCCGAATCGTCCGACGGCCTGCACTGGACCTCCCCTGTGCTCATTTATCAGTTCAACGGACAGCCCAATACTTACGTGATGCCGGTGGGTACAGGCAACGATCCTCGCATCCTGGGAAAGCAGTTTTATTTGTTCTTTACATACGGTGGGAGCGGTGGCTGGCCCAGCAATTATGTGGGCCGGCTCACGGTAAGCTGCCAATGAGAGGCGGATTTATGCGCAAGCTTGGCGTTGTCATTCGAACCTGCCGTTTCGGTCCGCTCCTCTTGATCGGCGCGGCTGCATTCGCCGCGCAAGTGAACGTGACCTGCACTAACACAAGCGCAGACGCGGTCAAGTTGAATACGGCTATTGAGAACAGCCGCTCCGGCGATCGGATTCAGATTCACGGAACCTGCCTGCTCAACGCTACCATCGTTCTGCTCGGCGACCGCACCTATGAAGGCGATTCGCGGACAGGGACCATCCTTCGCCAGGCCGGCGGCGCTAACCTGCCGGCGCTGCTCGCTTCCGATAGCTGGAGCGACGACTGGACCTACACCGGCGATCCCATTCGCATTGCCCAGCTGACCCTTGACGGCAATGGCTCCGCAAATTCCGGAACAAACGCGCTGGTCATCCGCTCATGGCTTACGGTCATTGAGGACCTGCAAGTCGAAAATGCGCCCGCCGACGGCATCCAGATCACCAGCCTCAGTAAGAGCGGAGTAGCTCTTCAGAGTTCGCAAGTCAACGGCCATATCAGCAACGTCTTCGTGACGAATTCTGGAGCCACCGGGATTCACGTTGTTGACCAGGGAAACAGCGTGACGGACTGGAGTCTTCTTGATTCCTGGGTCGCGACCTCAGGCGAGTCTGCGATCTACCTGGGCAACGCTGCCGGCTGGACCGTGCGCGGCAATCACGTCTACGGCGTCCGGCAGCACGCCATCTTTGCCAATGGCTGCTGGGCTACGTCCATCGCCGAGAATTACATTGAAGATTTTGGCGGCTCTGGTGGGTCCAATACCTGGTACGGAATTGCATGCACCGTGGGTGGCGGAGCGGCCTCCCTGATAAGCGGAAACAAGGTGTTCATGTTCACCAAGGAGCCGCCCTCCGGCGACTTCGTGTTCATTGGAGTCCCGCAGGTGAACTATGGGTCGGGCATTATCAATGTGGTCGGCAATACGATTTTTGGCGCCAATAGCCGGCGCGACACGGGCCTTTCCTACCTGCTGAACGGAGGCACCGGGCTGGAAGTGTTGTCGAGTAATAACGATGTCCGGCAGGTGCATATCGGGCGATCGGTCGGCGTTGGGGTCAAACTCGTAGAAGGTTACTAAGCCAAAACCGAGGCACGCGCTCAGGTAGGCGTTCGACAACAAGGAGCATCAGATGAAGAAATTGTTATATCCCATCATTCTTCTCGCAGGCCTGGCACGCGGTCCTGTGGCGATGCTTATGGCGCAAACCGAGGATGCGCAACGCCCTTTGGTTTTGAGCGACGCAGTCCTGCCGACAACATCGAAAGATCCGCTGCTCGATGCCCGCATATTCAACCCCGAGTTTTATCGGAAATTTAATCCCACCCTCGGCCTTTCGACAGATGCGGAAGCGACCCAGCAATGGACAAGCAGTGGAGCAAATCACTGCCTCAGGGCTTCATTCACTTTCTATTCGACCGACTATCTCAATCGCTACCCCGAGCCTGGGTTGTCGCCAGCATCAGCCGGTGTGTGTGACTATGCAATTCGACAATTTGTCACCTATGGTTTTAACCAGGGCCGGATTGGCGCGTTTGATAGCTATCCGATCGTTTTCGATTTCAACTACTACGTTGATGCCGCGAATAATCCTGACTTGAACAAACTTTATAGCGACGGCACATGGGATCAGGTGGATTTACAAATCCACTGGTTGCAGCACGGTATCGAGGAGCGCCGGTTGGCTTCGGCTTTCTTCAGCATCAAAGACTATCAGGCGCGTTACTCGGACGTCTCGGGACTCCGCCCGGAACGGGCACTGTTTCAATACGTCACCAAGGGGCAGGCCGAGCGACGGCTGGGAAAGATCCTTTGGGCAGATCCCTCGGAGTGGAACGCTCTCGTGGACACAACCCAAAACAGCGTGGTCACGGCCGCGCCAAATGATCTCGTCCGGAATTTCACCGCTGCTAATGGCAAGCCAACCACTGTGATCGTGAAGTCGCCAAAGTGGTACACGTCGCCTTCTACACCCTACCCGTCGACGGTTCACGTTTGCGATGTTCCGCCGCCCAACGGAAACAACGATTGGAACACCCTGACCACTTTCTTGACTCCCGCCGGCGTCAAGGTCGGCTGTGATGTCGTGCGGCTTCGACCAAACAGTTCTTACCATCTTGTTCTGCCCCAGAACCAACCACCTTCGCTGAATTACGTCCTCAATCACTGGCCCTACCTGCAGATCAACAACGCTCAAGATTTCGTATTCGACGGAAATGGCTCGACCTTGTATTTGACCGGGCCGACGCACGGCATTGACATCAACAATAGTCAGCGAGTCGTAATTCAGAAGCTCACTCTCGACTACGGAAATCCCGTTGATCCCAAACCTCTCTGGCGCGGACCTCTTTTCGCTGCAATCGGCACAATCGTTCCCGACGGAGCGAATTCAGCGCACATTGTTCTGGACGCCGATACGCCCATTCCTGCTAGTTTTTCGCCTTACATCTACGCTTTTAACCTGTGGGATAGAAAAAAAGCTGAGGTTGCACACGACGACTATCTCAACACCGGGCCGAGCGATCAAGGCTGCGATTATGCCTGCATTTCGAGCCAGGGCCAACAAGATCCTTCGCAGCAGTCGATGTTCATTAAAGAGGGAAGCCTTTATCCCAGGTCGAATCCAAGCGGGCGATGGGTAGCTTCGCAACTGGTGCCTTATCCGAATCGCGCCGTTCGAGTTGTCTTCCAGCAATTCTGGGGAATGATGATCGTGGATGATTACGGATCAAGTGACATTCGAATCATCAACACCTCGGTTCTTACTTCGCCTTATATGGGGATCACTGCGGGTCAAGGTGGGCGAGGACTTGCTCTTGAAAATGTGACGGAGCATCCGAGTCAGGGGCGTCCTATTTCCACCGTTGCTGACGGGACGCACTTCACCGGACTCGGCGGAAACATTGTCGTCGAAGGCGGCGACTTTACGCACGAAGGCGACGACGTCATGAACATCACCGTCGCATGGGACACGCTGACGGCGGTGAATTCCACGGATTCGTTTGTGACAAGTGGTCCCGACGCCACTCCGAACGTTGGTGACACGCTGGCCTTCTTTGACCAGGGGCTGGGATATCTTGGCTCAGCTGCGGTCCAGTCAGTCAGCCCACCTAATCTACCGCCGTGGGGAGGACAGCCGATTACTGTGGGCCTCAGTTCGCCGGTGAATTGGTTGAGTCCGGGAATTTATGTAACCGATATTGCTCACGTGCCTTCTCGCGTCTATATTTCCGACGTGCATATCCACGACAAGGTCGGACGCGGCATCCTCCTCGGCGGATTTCACATGCTGGTGCAGAATTCCAGTTTCAGGAACATGACCGCAACCGGGATCGCGGCGATCATCTCCAGCTACTTCCGTGAAAGTACGGGAGCCTCGGACATCGCGATTCGTAACAATACGATTGTCGGCACCAACTATGTGCCAAAGTTGTATCAGACCAGCATTGATGGTACGAACTACTATCCCTCGAAAGACGCGTCGATTGCGATGTTCGGCGACATCTCCTCGACCTACGATGGCGCCTGGAACGAAATCACTGGAATCTATCCGTCGTTTCAAGATATTGAAATTTCCGGAAACACGATCCAAAGCACAACGGGTACGGGGATCTATCTGACCGGAACCAGAAATGATCACATAGATGATGACCAATTTACAGGGTGCGCTGCCGTGCCTGATGCCGACGCCGTCTACTCTTATTTTGGATCGGAGTCGAGATCTGCCCTGGTCTTATCGTTTGCAGATAACGTTTTGGCAACGGGCGATGTGGCGAGGGGTAATCCTATCTGTACGGCGCGAACGGATTCCGCCTCGAGCAGAAATGTTGTCGTAGTCCAGTAAGACCCTCTGTAAAGGACACGCTCGATTCAGAAGATCAGTGATAAGCCTGCAACAAAAACGCAGGCGCGTCATCCAATAGGGAAGCTGAAGTTCAGGAGCCCGAATGATGCAGATCGGCATCGACAGCTTCGCCGCTGCTATCTCCGATCCGGCCACAGGCCTCACGCTTAGCCCCGTCGAGCGAATGCAGCATCTACTGGAAGAGATCGAACTCGCCGACCAAGTCGGCCTCGACGTTTTCGGTATCGGCGAACATCACCGCGCCGAATTCCTCGACTCCGCCCCGGCAGTGATCCTGGCCGCGGCTGCGGCGCGTACCAAGAATATCCGCCTCACCAGCGCCGTCACCGTTCTCAGCGCCGCTGATCCTGTCCGCGTCTTCCAGGAATTCGCGACGCTCGATCTGATTTCCCATGGGCGCGCTGAGATTGTTGCTGGCCGCGGCTCATTTGTGGAGTCCTACCCGCTCTTCGGCCTTCGCCTTGAAGACTACGACGAACTTTTCGCCGAAAAGCTCGATCTGCTGCTTGCCATCCGCGAGAACACGCACGTCAAATGGTCCGGCAAGCACCGGACGCCGCTCACTGGCCAAGCCGTCTACCCGCGTCCGCTGCAGGATCCGCTGCCCATATGGGTTGGGGTCGGCGGCACTCCCAGTTCGTTCGTCCGCGCGGGCATGCTCGGGTTGCCGCTCATGGTCGCCATCATCGGTGGCGAACCGAAGCGATTCCGTCCTCTCGTCGACGCCTACCGCGAGGCCGGCCGCCGCGCCGGTCACCCCTCCGAGGGGCTATCCGTGGGACTTCACGCCATCGGCTTTCTGGCCGACACCACCCAGCAGGCTGCTGACGACTTTTACCCGGGGTACGCGCACACGTTCACCGAGATCGGCAAGGAACGCGGCTGGCCGCCGACCACTCGGGCGCAGTTCGACGCCGTGCGCGGGCCTACCGGCGCGCTGCTCATCGGCGACGCCGAAACTGTAGCGGAGAAAATATTGTATGACAATGAGGTCCTCGGCGGCCTCTCGCGTATCACGTTCCAAATGGGTGTCTCTACGCTTCCCCATCACAAGATGCTGCGCGCCATCGAAATCCTAGGCACGGGTGTCGCGCCTATCGTCCGCAAAGAACTGGCCGCCGCGCGTCCCGCGCGAAAAGCAGCTTCGAGAAAAACCAGCGGCAGTCCTACCTCACAGAAGCGATTTGGGTGAACTACATTAATATCAGTCAATAATCTTGAGCGGCTGCGCTCATAAAACTCTTCCTCTGCTAAGCGAGGGAATTGCGCGGATTTGTTTGCTGGATCTTTGTCTACTGCGGTTCGTCTACTGCGGTTCCTTGAGGGGCGAAGTGACTGTGGCCCAACGTTCGGCGATCTTCTCTTCCTCGAAGCGCCACAGCACAAAACCATGGAATTGCATCTTCTGGCCCGATGCGGTGTCGGTGAAATGCCAGATGTTCCGGCACATCACTTTGTCGCCCTCGGCAACCATCTCTTCAATGGTGACGCACAGATCCGGCATGGATTTGTACATGGCAATCATCATCTGTTCGTCACCATCCACGCCGGTAGGTTTCCCGCCCGGTCCGTCATGGTCGTAGAAATCCGCCGTCATGTTCTTGCGGATGACCGCAGCTTTTCGCTGGTTAACGAAATCCTCGAAGTGCTCTCGGACAAATTTCTTCATTTGATCCAAGGTCAGTTTGGTGGCCACGGCGTGCTCCTGAAGTAGAATGACGTTCGACCGCTGCCTGTTAGCTTCGCATCTGATAATGCTCTCGGGTGGTTCGTCACCGTATCTTATATATAGGATTTCTCGGTTTCTGCGGCGCCTGCCGCAAACGTGTGTCGTAAAGGACTCGGACGGTCGAGGAGCCCGTCAACCCTCAACCGGCTCTCACGGGCCAGGTGCCGCGTGAACCAAGCGATATTCGTCTCCTCAAGATTTGTTTTCGAAGCTTTCTGCCGGTTCACCACATCAGATCAAGCATATCCCCCGACTTGGGAAGTCGGGGTGTCATGGTCGGTGTCGGGACGATGACACAGCCTGACGTGTTCGTAATCACCCTGTGACAACTGTAGAAGTCTATGAGCACTTTATCGGTAACCATTTCTGAGGCGAACACTCAACGCTATGAAGCGCTACTGCGAGCGGCCAATGCGATTGGCACGTGCAGTGATTGTGACACTGCCGCCGACGTGCTGGTGAAAACGCTGCTCGAAATTGTTTCCTTTGACTACCTGGAGCTGGTCGCCTTTGAGAATGACACCAGGACAGTCGCGTGGCACGTGCTTTACTCAAATGGCGCAAGGCAGAGTTCGCCTCTGGCAGATGTCGTCGTGGACGGTACGCCAATTGAGTGGGTACGCGACTCTCAGCGAGCTCTGGTCACCGCGGACTGGAGCGAGGAAACGCGGTTTGCCAAGCACGGGGAATATCTAACCGGACTCGGTATTGCGTCCACCTGCATGCTCCCCTTAGCGAGGGGACCACGCCGACTCGGTGTACTGACCATAGGCAGTTCGCGGCCGGACGCTTACCCCGAGGACGAAGTCGGCTTCCTCTCCCTGATGGCCGACCAGATTGCGCTGGCCATTGATGCCGCCGTGAACTTCTACTTGTCGCGCCAGGCGCAGGATCGGCTGAAATTGATCCTTGATCTAACGAACCAAGTCGTCGCGAACCTGAATTTTCAGGATCTACTGCAAACGATTTCAGCGAGTGTTCGCCGGGTCATGCGGTGTGACGCCGCGGCTATCATGCTACCCGAGCCAGACGGCGTGCATTTGCGGGTGCATGCTCTCGACTTCCCGGATCGCAAGGGATTTTTTACAGAAGACATTTTGATTCGCATCGAGGGCTCGATGCCCGGCGAAACGTTCCGCAGCGGCAAGCCCTGGATCGTGAACCGGCTTGACCCTGCCGAAGTTTCCCCGGAGATGTACGCCAAAGCGGCTGGGGAGGGTATGAATTCATTTTGCGACGTGGCTCTCATCAGCCGGGATCGATCGCTTGGCGTGCTCGCCCTGGCGAGCCGCGAAGAGAATGCCTTCGATGGGGAGGAGGCGGCATTTCTGTCTCAGGTCGCACAGCAGGTCGCGATCGGTCTGGAGAACGCGCTAGCGTTCGGTGAAATCGCCGATCTCAAAGACAAGCTGGCGCAGGAAAAACTGTACTTGGAAGACGAAATCCGTGGTGAGATGGACTTTGAGGGAATCGTAGGACAGAGCTCAGCGTTGCGCCATGTTTTGAATCTGGTGGAAACCGTGGCTCCGAGCGACTCAACCGTCTTGCTTCTGGGCGAAACCGGCACGGGAAAGGAATTGATTGCGCGCGCTATCCATGAACGCAGCCGGCGGAAGGAGCGGACCTTCGTAAAGCTCAACTGCGCCGCGATTCCGACCGGACTGCTTGAGAGTGAGCTTTTTGGACATGAACGAGGAGCCTTCACAGGCGCGATTGCGCAGAAGATTGGTCGCCTCGAACTGGCCGACCAGGGCTCGCTCTTCCTGGACGAGGTTGGGGACATTCCCGTCGAAATCCAGCCCAAATTGCTGCGAGCTCTGCAGGAACGTGAGTTCGAAAGGCTGGGCAGCAACAGAACCAAGAAGGTCGATGTGCGGCTAGTGGCGGCGACCAACCGCGACCTCGAAAAAATGATGGAGAATCGCGAGTTCCGTAGCGATTTGTACTATCGCCTGAACGTTTTTCCGATTCGCATCCCGCCTTTGCGCGAACGCCCCGAGGATATTCCGCTGCTGGTCCGCTACTTCACTCAGAAGTACGGCCTGCTATTGGACAAGCAGATCGAATCCGTTCCCGCTGCGGCCATGAGGAAGCTCTCGAGCTGGCATTGGCCGGGAAATATTCGCGAGCTGGAAAACTTCATCGAACGTTCGGTGATCCTTACGCACGGCACAGCGCTGCAGGCTCCGATCGCCGAGCTGGGCAACAATGGCAGGAACGTCCCGATGGTGGGCACGCGCGAAGCCAATGAACGCAGTGAGATCGTCCGCGTTTTGAAAACGACCAACGGACGAGTGGCAGGCCCTGAAGGGGCTGCGGAGCGCATGGGCCTCAAGCGCACGACCCTGATCGCGCGCATGAAGAAGCTGGGCATCGACGCGCGAAGAGTGTTATGAAGTTCGACAAATGTCAAAAACTCTCGCCTCAGCAGGGGCGAGGCACGTGCACACCTTTACGTTTCATTGAGTTTCTTGTGAGTTAAGCCTTCCCCCGTCTTGGCCCTTGTCTTGCTAAAGGTGTTGGTGTGATCGAATTATTCGCATTCGCGATCGTCTGCGGCGCCGCAGTTTTCTTTATGCTGGTATTTCTTCGCGCCCTTCTGAGAGAGGCGATAAGGCCTCGTGTTCGCTTGAGCGAACGACGCGAGAGAATCAGTGCCACACCGGTTTCGAGGGAGCATGATTCCAGGCAGTTAGACCGGGCAGCGTAATCGCGCATACTCTGAAACCAATCCAGTTCGATTCGGCAGCCTCACGTCAACCGCAATTGTCTTACCGACCAGTGCACGATCCCCCTTGTTTCCACTACTTCTCTCGTGTTTCGCCGATTGGGAATATAAGGGGGCTCTGATGTGTCTTAACCGCGTAAGGAGCTTTATCAATGAATTCGCCGTCAAAAACATCTCTTAGCAACAGCGCAATATTGCCAGGCGCTGCTTGTTTTTCCCTAACTCTGCAAGTGTCAACTGGGATTTTGACATTCTTTGACACAATGCTCCAACAATTCCGCTCCCATCAATCCTTTCAGCACTTTGCGGGCTCGCGGCTTTGGTATGCGCGTTGCGCTTACAGGAATGGCCTCGAGATCCAATATGTTCAAGATTTCAATCGTCGATACCCCATCTCAACGCAAGCTAGTGGTGGAAGGTAGGCTCAGCGAACCTTGGGTCGGTGAGCTTCCCACGACCTGGCGAAACGCGCGCCGCGACTTAGATGGACGCAGACTGGTGATCGATTTGAGCAGCCTTACCGTCATCAGCCGTGAGGGGGAAGAGGCAATTTTCGATTTGATGAAACAGGGCGCAAAGTTTTGTTGCGCCGGCATTCTGAATCGACACGTTCTGAAGCGACTTGCCCGGAGTGCCGATGCAAGCCGCGACCGCATTCAAAAAAAAATCGCTGAAAACGTCAGCAAATAATTTTGCTTGTCGAATTCCACGAAGCTAAAACGACTATTAAGTGAAAGGCGGAGGTGAATATGCCAGAAGCAAAGCCCATCACACGACCCACACCGTACGCAAGCAGCGCCGATTTCTGCCGAATCTTTGACGAAGACATGAACGACCTCTACCTGCTCTCGTTTCTGCTAACCGCCGATCGTGAGAAGGCTGAGCAGTGCTTTGTCTCCGGCCTGGAGGACGCAGTGGAAGGCAATCCGGTTTTCCAGGAATGGGCGCGCTCCTGGGCTCGGCGGGCGATCATCCAAAATGCCGTCAGGGCAATCAACCCGCGGCCGGTAGAGCGTGGCGATAGGTCGCATTCCACTTCAGTCGACAACCATGACAAAGCGCTACCACCCCAGGAGCAGCTGGAGATTGCCGGAGTTCTTGGACTCGAACCCTTCGATCGGTTTGTCTACGTGATGACGGTTCTTGAACGGTACTCCGATCATGAGTGTTCTCTTCTGTTGGGCTGCGCGCGGCGCGACGTGCTCGCCGCGCGGACTCGCGCCTTGCAGCAACTTGGAAGCGCGATGGAATTGCATTACAAGCGATTGCCAAATGCCAAGTCACAAAGTTCTGTGCTGCGGGAGCGCTCCAGCTCTGCATTTGAGTTGCTCGTTGCTCCGCATTGGGTGACCTCGGCCTAAATTGAACACCCTTTCAGATGAGGAAGCATATGAACAAGAAGGTGAGGACTACTTTGAATTTTCGACATGGATGGCTCGCTGTTCCCGCGGTACTGCTGGCGACAGCGGGTTGCAGCCGAAGCAATGTTCAAGCGGCGCCTGCTATGCCTGCGCCGCTGGTGACTGTGGTCAAGGCCACCGCGCAGGACGTCCCGAAGTATCTGGATGAAATCGGCAGAAACGCGGCCTTCGAGTCGGTTACGGTGACGCCGCAGGTGGGCGGACGCATCGTCGAACGGCATTTTCAAGACGGCGAGAACCTGAAGAAAGGGCAGTTGCTGTTTGTCGTTGACCCTCGTCCCTTCAAGGCACAACTCGACTCGGCTCAAGCGAGCCTCGCCCAAGCGAAGGCGGCGCTTGATCTGGCCAAGATTCAATTCACCCGCGATGAGGAAGTCATAGGAGAAAGAGCTATTTCAAAGCAGGACTACGACACGAAGAAGAATACTGTGGACGTGGACCAGGCACTCGTCGAAGCCGCGCAAGCAGCGCTCGAAACCGCGAAACTTAACTTCGAATACTGCTACATCCATTCTCCGATCGACGGTCGGGCCGGGGCGCGCTTGGTGGATGTGGGAAACGTGGTGCAGGCCAATGCCACATCGCTCCTCTCCGTCCAGCGACTCGACCCGATCTATGCGAATTTTACGATCACCGAGAGTGATCTTCCGGAAGTTCAACGACAAATGTCGCGCGGCCTGCTGAGAGCGGCAGTCCGGCTGCCCTCAGACTTGGAGGGTGGGGCCAAGGCCGGCCGCGTCGAGTTCCTCGACAACTCGGTGCAGAACGGCAGTGGCACGGTCAATTTGCGCGCCACGATGAGCAACCCGGATCACCACTTTTGGCCCGGCCAATTCGTAGACGTAAAACTCGTTCTGAACACGGAAAAGGCAGCAGTGCTGATTCCAAATCAAGCGGCACAGATCAGTCAGCAGGGGCCATTCGTCTACGTGGTGAAATCGGACGATACCGCGGAACTCCGGCCAGTGAAGTTGGGGCAGCGCGAGGGCGATGACGTGGTGGTCACGGAAGGAGTCGCCGCTAATGAACGCGTCGTGCTCGCCGGCCAAATGCTGGTTCGACCCGGAGGCAAAGTGCGCATCGATTCCGGCGCTCCTTCTACCCCGCCTTCGAATGCGGGCACCCAAGCCGGCGGTCCGAAGGGAGGTCACTCATGAATCTCTCGGAAGTCTTCATTCGCCGTCCGGTGATGACGATCGCACTGACCGTCTCGGTCATCCTGTTTGGAACGTTGGCCTATTTCCGGTTGCCCGTCAGCGATCTGCCGGCGGTTGATTATCCAGTCATCCAGGTACAAGTCAACTACCCGGGAGCTACGCCGGATACGATGGCCAACAATGTGGCCACGCCGCTGGAACGCCAGTTCATGCAAATTCCGGGTCTGGAGCTGGTAACTTCGAACAACGGCCAGGGACATTCCAGTTTTGTCCTGCAATTTGATCTTTCCAAGAGTCTGGACGGAGCGGCGACCGATGTGCAAGCGGCCATCACGCGTGCCCAAGGACAGCTTCCCGTCGATCTGCCGAGCCCTCCCACATTCACCAAGACGAATCCCAACGACCAGCCGATCCAGTACATCGCGCTGGTCAGCGATACAGTAACCGAAGGCCAACTCTATGACTACGCCAACACGCAAGTTGGGGAGCGCATCAGCATTCTGCCCGGCGTGAGCCAGGTCGCGGTGTACGGTACGCAGTCGGCTGTGCGGATCAAGGCCGATCCATCGGCGATGGCGATTCGCAACATCACGCTGGAAGATCTGACAGGCGCGATCAAGAATGGAACCGCCTACACCGGGGCAGGCCAGTTCGACGGGCCTCACCGCAGCTTTCTGCTCCAGCCGCAAGGACAACTAAGCACCGCTGACGAATACAACGGGCTCATCGTTGGACAAAGCAGCGGCGCACCTGTGTACCTGAAAGATGTCGCCAGCGCCAGGCAAAGCGTTCAGGACGAGCGGATTGATATGCGCTTCTGGGTGCGTGGATATCCGCAGCCGGGAGCGACCGTGGTAGTCGCTGTGTTTCGCCGGGCAGGCGTAAACGCGGTTGAAGTCGCCAAGTCGGTGCGGGATCTGCTTCCTACCATTCAGTCGCAGCTTCCAACATCGGTTCTCCTGGTTCCGGCCTATGATCGCTCGCTGACCATCGTGGGCAGCATAAAGGATGTGCAGGCGACGCTCTACATCGCATTCGTGCTCGTGGTCATGGTGATTTTTGTTTTCCTCGGCCGGGTTACCGACACTCTGATTCCTGCCGTGGCGCTACCTCTGTCACTGCTGCTCACGTTTATAGCCATGGACGTCCTGGGCTACAGCCTGGACAACCTCTCGCTGATGGCTTTAACTCTGGCCATCGGGTTCCTGGTGGATGACGCCATCGTGTTTCTCGAAAACACCGTGCGTCTGATGGAGGAAGGACAGAACGCATTCGAGGCGTCGCTGAACTCGGCCAAGGAAATCAGCTTCACCATTCTGGCTATGACGTTGTCGTTGGCCGCTGTGTTCATCCCGCTGGTGTTTATGAGCGGGCTCATGGGCCGCATCTTCCGCGAGTTCTCGCTCACCATTGTCATCTCGATTCTGGCCAGCGGAATTGTTTCACTCACGCTCACTCCTTTGATGACGTCCAGGCTGCTGAGTGATCGCGGGGCGGGCGCGAAGAAGACGTGGATGGAACGAGTCTTCGGCGCCTTCGAACACCGCGTGCTGGATGTATACGGGCGTTCCCTGTGGTTTTTTCTTCGTCATCGCTGGGTTTCGGCCGTGACCTGGGTGGTCTGCCTCGCTGGCACCGGGTATCTCTTTTATGTTGTCCCGAAATCATTCCTGCCGGTGGGTGACAGTTCCTTTATCCGCGGCATATTAGTTGCACAGGAAGGATCCTCCCCCGATCAGATGCACGCCTATCAAACACAGGCGGAAAAGATCATGAAGGCGAATCCCGCGGTGCGCAGCACTTTCACCATGAGCGGCAATGGGCAATTCATGGGATCGAATCAGGCATTCCTGATTGCATTTCTGAAAGACCCATCCCAGCGTCCTCCAATCGCTCAAGTGGCGGGACAGTTGATGGCCGACGTCGGGAACGCAATTCCCGGGACGGTGGCATTTCTTCAGCCAAATCCCGCGCTCGAAATCAGCACTGGTGCCACCGCCAATACCCAGGGCCAATTCGCTTACGCGTTTTCCGGAACCGACCCCAACGAGGTTTACGCCACCGCCGCCAAGATGATGGCGAAGATGCACGAATACCCCGGTTTCCTGTTCGCGAATTCCGATCTCTACAATCACACCCCGAACCTGCAAGTCGACATCCTGCGGGAGCAAGCGAAGCTTTACGGCGTATCGGAGAGCCGGATTCTCACGCTTCTACACGACGCTTACTCGCAGAATTACAGCTATCTGATCAAGAAACCAACCGATCAGTATCAGGTGATCCTGGAAGTCGCGGACGACAAGCGTTCCGCACCGGAAGACCTGGGCAAGCTCTACATCAAGAGCGATGACGGGCTGCGCATGGTCCCTCTCAAGGCGGTGACGAGCTGGCACCCGGTCATCGGCCCGCAAGCAGTGAATCACATCAACCAATTTACTAGTGTGACCATGTTTTTCAATCTGAAACCCGGCTACGCCATTGGACCGGCAACGCAATTTGTGGAAGACGCTGCGAAGCAGATTCTGCCGTCGGGCATGGTTGGAGCGCTCCAGGGCGAGGCGCTCACATTTCGCAACACGGTTTCGGACCTCGCCGTGCTGATGCTGGTTGCTGTGTTCGTCATGTACGTGATCCTGGCGATTCTTTACGAGAGTTATCTGCACCCAATTACGGTGCTCTCCTCCTTGCCCGTAGCGCTGCTGGGCGGACTGCTGACGCTATGGCTGTTCGGCGCCGAAGCCTCGCTCTATGCCTACATTGGAATGTTCATGTTGATGGGCATCGTGAAGAAGAACGGAATTATGATTGTCGATTTCGCGGAGCAGCGAGTGCGTCAGGGAATTGCAGATACTCAGGCGATTCACGATGCCAGCATGGAGCGCTTCCGCCCCATCATGATGACCACGATGGCGGCACTGCTGGGCGCTCTGCCGATTGCGCTGGGATACGGCGCCGACGGAGCTTCGCGCCGGCCGCTGGGCTTGGTGGTTGTTGGCGGTCTTATCGTCTCCCAGTTCATAACATTATTCGTCACTCCTGCCATTTATCTCTATCTTGAGGAATTCCAGGAGAAAGTGCTGGACCGGGTTTCTTTCTTCCGCTCGACGCGCAAAGCGGCGCCAGAGACGAGCCCAGCTTATGCGCTGCAGGAAGGAGCTGGAGATTAATCATATGATTCAAACGCTGAGGCGCACTTATTTCTCGTTTGCCCTGGTGTTAACTATCGCGGGGCTTACCGGCTGCGCGGTTGGCCCACACTACAAACGGCCGGCGGTGGATGTGCCAGGTACGTATCGAGAAGCAACCCCGGCAGCACCGGCCCCCGCAGATGCGAAGGACCAACAAGTCAACTCAAAACAAGTTGAAACTGAACGGCCTTCGCAGTCTTTGGGAGATGCGAAGTGGTGGGAAGTCTTCCAGGATCCTCAGCTTCAGAGCCTGATTCGCACCGCACTTAAGAATAACTATGATGTTCGCATCGCAGCGGCGCGAGTCTTGCAAGCTCAGGCACAACTCGGAATCACTCGCGCCGATCAGCTTCCAACGCTCAGCGCGGGCGGAAACGTCGCTAGCCAGCAGAGCCCGCAAATCGGTCCGATCCCCGCTTATGAAGTCACACAGGGACAACTGACGGCGTCCGCCGCCTATAACTTCGATTTTTGGGGAAAGTATCGCCACGCCACGGAGGCGGCCCGAGCAACTCTTCTCGCCGATGATTGGGCTCAAAAAGAAGTGACGGCCACGCTCGTAGCGAACCTCGCGACCGCTTATTTCGAGCTCCGGGAGTTGGATCTCGAGCTGGAAATTTCGAAACGGACCTTTAACTCGCGCAACGACTCTCTGCAATTGACGCGGACCCTGGAGCGGCACGGAATCGACTCGCTCTTGGATGTCCGCCAGTCAGAGCAATTGGTGTACACCGCTGCCACAGAGATTCCTGATTTTGAAAGGCAGATTGCGCAGGAGGAGAATGCCATCAGTATACTTCTGGGGAAGAACCCAGACGATGTTCCTCGCGGACTGAAATTGACTGAGCAGCCGCATGCTCCCGAAGTTCCAGCGGGACTTCCTTCATCTCTATTGCAGCGACGGCCGGACGTTCGGGAGGCCGAAGAGAACCTGATCGCCGCTAACGCGCAGATCGGCGTCGCACGGGCGGCTTACTTTCCCCAGATCTCACTCACCGGAACTGCAGGCTACGAGAGTCCGGCGCTTACCAATCTCTTCACCGGCCCGGCCGGCATATGGAACTTGGCCGCGTCTGTAACTCAGCCCATATTCGAAGGAGGTAGGCTCAAGTCGAACGTCCGTCTGGCTGAAGCGCAGCATGAGCAGATGCTTCTGACCTACCAACAGACTATTCAGGGCGCGTTTCGAGACGTCTCGAATGGGCTGATTGCCTATCGCAAGAATCGAGAATTCAGAATTCAGGAAGAACACCTGCTCGAATCAGCTCAAGATGCGGCGCGTCTTTCAGAAGTACGGTTCAAGGCCGGGACTACCGACTACCTGGAAGTGCTGACCAATGAGACGAATTCCTTCTCCGCTGAACTAGGGCTGGCGCAAGCCCAGGCGAACGAACTTATTGCTCTGGTCCAGATCTACCAAGCTCTGGGCGGCGGTTGGCAACAATAGCTCC
>Ga0185299_10001438_pt1 | contig 46044 bp, 38 predicted proteins | sample PaiPotPPA55metaG_FD_128002 | JGI IMG/M metagenome (GOLD analysis project Ga0185299, IMG submission 128002) | Iron sulfur acid spring bacterial and archeal communities from Banff, Canada, to study Microbial Dark Matter (Phase II) - Paint Pots PPA... ... | reverse complement strand
CCGTCGACTCATGCACCGACTCGGCCGGAGACCACCGGCCGAGTATGAAGCTGACTACTATGCACACTGCACCGGTCAATCGGCCGGAAACAGATAAACCGGTGTGCATCAAACTCGGGGCGGTTCACAATGTCCCGCAAAAGGCACCCGGAGACCTCGCCGATTCTGGCGGCGGTACACGCGGCGAACATGACGACCTCACCCCAGCCGCGGTAATTCTCCGCAGACGCTGCAACCAGCGCATCGCACAGCACAACCAACGACGCCCAGTCCGGGATCGCCAGGGCACGTGGATCTTTGAGTTCATCTTCGATCTGCTTGTACAGGTCCCGCCACCCGCGGACTCGTGCCGGGTTGTCCTCACGCAACCCATCCCGCCTGATCTGTTCCATCAGGCGCACCAGCACGGCAATGGTGTTCTTGATTGTCGATATTCCGCAGCCTTCTTCCTCGATCCATCGAACGACGGACCGGTCGACAACACCATGGTTGATCGACAGGACCGGAAAATGGCCAATAGTTGGTTTCACCCGCTTTCGCCATCCGGACATGTACGGGTCGAGGGTTTTACCCTCCAAACCTTTCAGCGCCAGTTCGAGATTGGAGTACCGGGAGCCGGGCGGAATACGCTCGGCGTAGTCGGCCAGCGTGCAGTTCGCCGTGAACGGGTCGATTCCGTGCACGGACAGCTTGCGCATCCGATCGGCCCACTCCTCGGCCTCGTCGCGGGTGCGGAAGGACACCGACTTCGAATCACGCTGATCGGCAACCGGGTTCGTCCACCGTGCGCGAGCACGAAAGGGTTTCCCGGACCTCGTGCGAGATATCTCCTCGATATCTATCGAGAGCGTCTGTCCGAGCGGTATATCCATAGGCTCAGCCATGGCACACCCCCCTGCGTACAGCGCGTCCGGAGGGATCGGATGTCACGCCGCCGGCCTGATGTGCCGCGCCTCCAGATACGCCTCGAGATCGCTCTGCGGATACATCGCGACCCGTTCCGAGAGTTGGATGAAACCCGGTCCCTGCGCCGGCTTCGCTCGCCGCCACCGGCGCAGTGTCGAGGCGTCGACCCCGAGCAGTTTCGCGACTGCGCCAGTCGTGTACATCCGCTGGTTCAGCAGTGACTGCGGTGTGTGATCGGAAGGCTCCATCGCGGACCTCCTGCCATCGATGCCCGCTCGGCACGTCCCGATGAAACACAAACGGTTTCACCCTCGGGACCTGTCGAACGGGAGCGACCGCACTACCAGCCGAAACTCGAACGACTATTCGGCGGTTTTCACTGTCGCCCAGATTCGCTACGGCACGCATCGGCCGACACGGAGCGGGCCTGCTGCCGAGCTCTTCATCCGGCTCCGTTACCACGGTTACCGGGAACGCCCATGTGAGAGGACGTTCTTCCACGGTAAGCCAGCCCATCACGCGCTGGCAAGCACCCGTCGTTCCTGCGAGCTGAGCACTGCCCGGAACCGAACCCTGGTGAGTACGAATGCGATGACGTACAGCAGCGACGGACCGCCCGCTGTGCACGATAGAGAGTGTTGTGCCTGCCGAACCCGTCAGACCTGGGCTATCACCCGTGGTCCACATTTGGTCCACAAAAAGTAACCAGCAGAGAGGGAAAACCCCCTCTGACCTGGTCGGGCTGACAGGATTTGAACCTGCGACCACTTGACCCCCAGTCAAGTGCGCTACCAAGCTGCGCCACAGCCCGTGGCTTCCGCTTCCGCGGTGCTCGAAGAGATTACCCCACCACCCCCCGGTTCGACCAAATCGCCACGGTAGCGCGGGTTGCGCAGGGACGAGCAGGGTGGCGGCGGCGGCGGTCCGGGCAGGCATTACACCCCATCCTTCCCCGCGCTACACCCCCTGTCGAACATGCGAAATTCTGATGCCTCACAGGGATTTCGCAAACATCTAGCTACACTGGCCGCGGGCCTCCGCGCCCGGCGCCGACAGCGGGGCGCCCGATGGGCCCGGCCAGCTCGAACGATGGGAAACGTATGCCAGCAAAGAATACGGATTTCGATGTCGTGATCGTCGGTTCGGGCTTCGGGGGCAGCGTGACCGCGCTGCGGCTGGTCGAGAAGGGGTATCGGGTCGCGGTGCTCGAGGCCGGCAAACGGTACGCAGACCACGAGTTCGCCAGGACCAGCTGGCGGTTGCGCGAATTCCTGTGGGCCCCGGCGCTGGGCTGCTTCGGAATCCAGCGGATCCACCCGCTCAGCAACTGCGTGGTACTCGCCGGGGCCGGGGTGGGCGGCGGATCGCTGAACTACGCCAACACGCTGTATGTCCCACACGAGGGGTTCTTCGAGAACAAGCAGTGGGCCCACATCGCCGACTGGAAGGACGAGCTGACCCCGCACTACGAGCAGGCCAAGAAGATGCTCGGGGTCGTCACCCATCCGTATATGACACCCGCCGACGAGATCATCCGGTCCGTGGCGGAGGAGATGGGCGTCGGGGAGACCTTCATCCAGACCCCCGTCGGGGTGTTCTTCGGCGAGGAGGCCGGGAAGACGGTGCCCGATCCGTTCTTCGGCGGCGCCGGACCGGACCGCACCGGATGTATCGAATGCGGCGAATGTTCCACCGGCTGCCGCCACGGCGCGAAGAACACCCTGCTGAAGAACTACCTGTACCTGGCCGAGCGCGGCGGCGCGGAAATCGTCCCGATGACCACGGTCTCCGCGCTGCGACCACGCCGCAGCGGCGGCTGGCGGATCGACACCACCCGCACCGGAGGACTACCCCGATCGGGTCGTCGCACCTTCACCGCCAAGCACGTGGTGCTGGCCGCCGGCACCCGCGGCACCCAGAAACTGCTGTTCAAGATGCGCGACAACAGGAAGCTTCCCGACCTGTCGCCGCGCCTGGGCGAGCTGACCCGCACCAATTCCGAGGCACTGCTGGGCGCCTGCAAACCGAAGCTCGATCCGAACTACGACGGCACCGAGGGCGTGGCCATCACCAGTTCGTTCTTCCCCGCCCCGGACACCCACATCGAACCGGTTCGGTACGGCAAGGGGTCCAATGCGATGGGCCTGGCCCAGACCCTCATGGTCGACGGCCAGGACCCGGACGATCCGGCGCCGCGCTGGGTGCGCTACCTCAAACTCGTTGCGCGCCAGCCCTTGACGCTGCTGAAGGAAATGAACGTGCGGAACTGGTCCGAGCGGACCATGGTGCTGCTGGTGATGCAGAACCTCGACAACTCCATCACCACCTACACCAAACGCGGGCTGTTCGGCCGCCGCTATGCCAGCAAACAGGGCGAGGGCGAGCCCAGCCCGACCTGGATTCCCGTCGGACACGAGGCCGCCCGGCGCATCGCGGAGAAGATGCAGGCCATCCCGGGATCCTCGTGGGCCGATATCTTCAACATCCCGATGACCGCGCACTTCCTGGGCGGCTGCGTGATCGGCCGCACCCCGCAGGAGGGGGTGATCGACCCGTATCACCGCGTGCACGGCTACCCGAGCCTGTTCGTGGTGGACGGGGCGGCGGTCTCGGCCAACCCCGGGGTGAATCCGTCGCTGACGATCTCCGCGCAGGCCGAGCGGGCCGCGTCGTTCTGGCCCAATATCGGCGACGCCGACACCCGTCCGGCGATGGGACAGCCGTATCAGCGGATCGCGCCGGTCGCGCCGAAACAACCGGTCGTGCCCGCGCATGCGCCCGCCGCGCTGGTGCTGCCGATCGTCGATATCACGTCCACTCCGAAACAGCACTAAGACAATGAATTTCGAGAAGGAGCAGGTTCGATGGGTAATGCGATAGGCCAGTTTCTGAGCCATGCGGTGGGGGTGGCGATCAGCCCGCTGGCCCTGATCGCGGTGATTCTCATCCTCGGCGCGCCCCGCGGCCGGGCCAACGCGGTGGCCTTCGCGCTCGGCTGGCTGGTGGCGGTCGCCGCGGTCTTCGGGATCATCCTGATCATCGGCGCGGACGCCGGGGCACATCGCAACACCGGCCAGCCGGCGACCTGGGTGTCCTGGTTCCGGCTGATCCTGGGCATACTGCTGGGCCTGATGACCGTGCGGCAGCTCAGGATGGTGTCCAAGGCCGAAGAGGGACTGCTGCCCAGGCGATTCCGCAATCTCGAGCAGTTCACGACCGGCAACAGCCTCGCGCTGGGCGTGGTGCTGGCGGTCGCGAACCCCAAGAACGTCATGCAGATCGCGACGGGCGCGGTCACGGTGGCCTCGAACGTCACCCACCACGGCAAGCAGGCCGGTTCGGCCGCGATCTTCCTCGCGATCGCCTCGGCGGGGGTGCTGGTGCCGCTGCTCATCGCGATCATCGGCCACGCGTCGGCACCGGCCACCCTCGAACGCTGGAAGCAGTGGACCATCCGCAACCACTACGGCATCATGGCGGTCCTGTTCGCGCTGCTCGCCGCGAAATCCCTGGGCGACGGCATCAGCGGGCTGTGGCCCTAGACGGTCCCCGGCTGCAGGGTCGGCTCGGACGGTGCCGGGCGCCTGCGTGCCGCGTACCAGTAGTACGCGACGCAGCCCAGAACGAGCCCGACGATCCATGACAGGTCGGCGCCGCCGAGAGCCTTGGCCAGGGGACCCTCGTAGACGCTGCAGTTGATGAAGGGGACCTCCACCGCGATGGTGAGCAGGAAGACCGAGACGGCCCCGACGTTCCAGCGGCCGTAGGGGCCGTCCTTGCGGAAGAACGCCTCGATGTCGTAGTCCCCGTGCCGCACCAGGTAGTAGTCGGTGAGGTTGATCGCCGTCCAGGGCACCAGCAGGTATAGCAGGATGAGGGTGATGTTCTGGAACAGTTCCATGGTGTGCGAGCCGGCCAGTATCGCCAGGATCGAGGTGGCCGCGAGGAACACCGCGGCGAAGATCGTGCGGGCCCGCGGGCCGGGACTGCTGCGGCCGTCGGAGGAGAAACCGCCCAGCGCGGTCAGGAAGGCCCCATAGGGGCTCTGCGCCGCACCGGGGACGCCGCCGATAATCAACGCGGCGACCAGCAGCCACGAGATCGACGGAAACTGGTGGGCGAGAAAGCCGATGGAGTCGTTACCCAGGGCGTCCCCGCCGATGATCGCAGCGAAGGCGCCGATGATCATCACCCACGAGCCGCCGACCGCTGCGCCCAGATAGGTCCACCAGAAGGTGGACCGGGAGGGTGTGGACTTGGGCAGGTAGCGCGAATAGTCCGAAACGTAAGGCGCCCAGGTGATCTGCCAGGAAGCGAAGATGGACACCGCCAGCAGTACGGTCCCCGCGTTGACCGACGTGCCGTGGTAGTGCCCCGGCAGATGCCGCGCCAACTCGAAGAACAGGGCCAGGAACAGCAGCCCCGAGACGACGGACAGATACCTGCTGACCGCATGGATCAGTCGATAGCCGACCACCGCCACCGCAAACGTGGCGACGTTGGCCACGACAACCCCTGCCGAGTACGGAATATGTATCCAGTTCGCCACCGCGTGGCCATTCACCACACCGCCCTCCACCGAGAACCCGAAATACATCGCCACCACCACGGCCACGGGCAGCATGGCTCCGTAGAAACCGAACTGCGCGCGGCTCTGGATCATCTGCGGAATACCCAGGCGCGGGCCCTGGACCGAGTGGCAGGCCATGAACAAACCACCGAGCAGGTTGCCCACCAGGATCGCGAAGATCGCCCACGGCAGGTCGAGACCCACCGTGACGGCGAGGGCCCCGGTCACCAGCCCGGTGATCTGGACGTTGCTGGCGAACCAGAGGGTGAACAGGTGCCAGGGCTTGCCGTGCCGTTCCGCCTCGGGGACGTAGTCGATCGATCGCTGCTCGATCGCGGAGGTTTTGCTGTGGTTGTCGGTCATGACTGTCCGAGCCTTTCATCACGGGAGGCGGCGAGCCGGCGCAGTGCCAGTTCGGCGTAGACGGCGGCGCCGTCGGCGAGTACGCCGTCGTCGAAGACGACCCGGGGCGAGTGATTGGCCGGGGCGTCGCGGTGGTCCGTGCCGATCGGCGCAGCCCCGAGTTGCAGGATCGTTCCGGGTATTTCGGCGAGCACCATGGAGAAGTCTTCCGAGGCGGTCAGCGGGTGCACCATTTCTTCGAAGCGGTCCGCGCCGAGCAACTCCCGCACCACGGTCGAACCGAAGCGTGATTCCGCCTCATCGGCGACGGTGACCGGGTACTCGGGCAGGAAACGCACGTCCGCGCTCACCCCGTGGGCGGCGGCGATATCGGAACACAGCCGCGTCAGTCCGGTGGCGAGCTGGGCGCCGACCTCGGTGTGAAAGGTGCGCACGGTCGCGGTGAAGCTCGCCGTTTCCGGGACGATATTCGCCGCGGTTCCGGCGTGCACACTGCCGACGCTGAGCGCGACCGGCTCCAGCGGGTCGACGGTCCTGGCCAGGTAGCCCGGCAGCGCATCGATCATGGCGCAGACCGCGGGGATGGGGTTGCGCGCCTGATGTGGCGCCGCACCGTGACCGCCCGTGCCCTGCACGGTGACGGACAGGCACGCCGAGGCGGCCATCAGCGGTCCCGGGCGAGTGGCGAACCGGCCGTGCGGCCAGTGCCGGGAGCTGACATGCAGGGCATAGGCCGCGACCGGGCGATCCCGCGCGGCCTGCAGCACACCCTCGTCGATCATGAGCCGGGCCCCGCCGTAACCCTCCTCTCCCGGCTGAAACATCAGCACGACCCGCCCCGCGAGCCGGTCCGCCCGCGCCGCCAGCAGGTGGGCCGCCCCCACCAGCATCGCGGTATGCAGGTCGTGGCCGCAGGCGTGCATCTGCCCGTCCACTTGCGACCGGTACGGGAGTTGCGTCTGCTCGGTCAGCGGCAGTGCGTCCATATCGGCCCGCAGCAGCACCACGGGGCCGGGTCGCTGCCCCTCGACCACGGCGGTCACCGACGACAGCGACTTGCCCTCGGTGACCGCCAGCGGCAGGCCGTCCAGCGCGGCGAGCACCTTGTCCCGGGTACGCGGCAGGTGCAGACCTACCTCGGGTTCACGGTGCAGCGACCGGCGCAGCTCGATGAGCCATGGGGCCAAGGCCCGGGCGTCCTCCAACGAATCCATTCACACCCTCCAGCGGGTTCGGAATTGGTGGATACGATGGTGAGGTGGCGGTCACAGTTGCGGCATGATTAGCGTGAAACGAGCAGTATCCGCCGCGATATTGAGAGGATCGGACATGCTCGGCGAGGATGACCTGGCCCTCGTGCATGCGCTGCAGGTGCAGCCGCGCGCCGCATGGGCCGATCTGGCCGTCGTGCTGGCGTGCACGCCCACCACCGCCGCACACCGCTGGGAGCGACTGACCGCGAGCGGTGCCACCTGGGTGACCGCGGTGCCGGGACCGCGATGCTCGGGCTGCGTCACGTTCGTCGGACTGCATTGCGCACCGGGACAACGCGAGGCGGTGGCCGCGGAGCTCGCGCGCGACGCGGCCGCGGTAACGGTCGAGATCACGATCGGCAGCTGGGACCTGCTGATCGAGGTGATCACCCCCGACCTGGCCGCGTTCGGCGCCTACCTCCTCGACCGCATCGAACGGCTTCCCGGCGTGACCGGCACCCAGACCTTCCTCGCGACGACCGTGGTGACCGAGGCGAGCCGCTGGCGGCTGGGCGCCCTGGATTCCGGGCAATCCTCGGCGCTGGCCAGGAACCCCGGCACCGAACACCCCACGCGCCCGTCGGCACGTCACCTCTCCACGCTGGACCGGCAACTGCTCGCGGCGCTGGGCCACGACGGGCGGCAATCCTGGCAGCGCCTTGCCGAACTACTCGGCACCAGTGCCGCCACCGCCCGCCGGCGCACCGAGCGGCTGCTCGCCACCGGGGAGGCGGCGCTGCGCTGCGACGTCTCGGCCCCGCTGTTCGGGCGGCCGCTGACCGCATCGCTGTGGGGGCGGGTTCCGGCCGCCGAACTGCCGGGCGTGGCACGATCCCTCGCCACCGTCCCGGGAATGCGGTTCGTCGCATCCATCGCCGGTGCCTACAACCTGCTGTGCACCGTGTGGCTCTCCTCGGCGGAGGAAATACAACGACTGGAAGACGAACTCGCTCAACGACATCCGGCCCTCACCGTGCTGGACCGGACCATCGCGTTCCGCAGCGTCAAGCGCATGGGCCGCCTACTGAGCCCCGACGGGCGTGGCACCGGGTTCGTCCCGATGGGGCCCTGGACTACTGGGGGCGGGGCCCCTGGGTGAGGGTGGCGATCCAGCGGCGGGTGTCGGCCGGGTCGATGACGTCATCGAGTTCGCCGACTGTCGCCGCGGTGAGCGCCTTGCCGTTGTCGTAGGCCAGGTCGACCAGGTTGTCGAAGGCTTCCTGGCGGGCCTGCGGGTCCTCGATGGCGGCCAGCTCCTTGGCGAACCCCAGCCGGACCGCGCCCTCGAGGCCCATGCCGCCGATTTCGCCTGTGGGCCAGGCGATCACGAACCGCGGCGCGCGGAACGAGCCCGCGGCCATGGCCTGGGCGCCCAGGCCGTAGCCCTTGCGCACGATAACGGTGCCGAACGGGACCGTCAGCGCGGCCGAATCGATGAACAACCGGCTGAACCGGGTGACCGTTCCCTCCTTCTCCGCCTCGGGCCCGACCATGAATCCCGGTGTGTCGCACAGTGATACGATCGGCAGGCCGTGCGCCTGACACAGCCGCAGGAACGCCCCGAGCTTATCGGCCGCGGGTGCGTCGATGGCGCCGCCGAGATGGTGGCAGTCGTTCGCGATCAGCCCGAACGGGCGCCCCTGGACCCGCACCAGCGCGGTCACCACGCCCACGCCCCAGTCGCGGCGCAGCTCGAGCACCGATCCGGTATCGGCGACGGCGTCGATCGCCGCCCGGATATCGAAGGCCCGCAACCGATTCTCCGGCACCACATGCCGCGCCAGCCGCGGATCTGGCGCCTCCCATTCATCCTGTGCGCCTTGGAAATACGCGAGGTAGCGGCGCGCCATATCGACCGCCTCGGCCTCGTCGGCGGCGACCAGGTGCACGACACCGTTGCGGCGCTGCACCTCGATCGGCCCGATATCCTCCGGCGCGTACTCCCCCAGCCCGCCGCCGGAGATCATCGCGGGCCCGCCCATGCCGATATTCGCCTCGGGGGTCGCGATCACGACATCGCACATGCCCAGCAGGGCGGCATTCCCGGCGAAGCAGCGCCCGGACACGATGCCGATCAGCGGCACCCGCCCGGACAGCGCACCCATCGCCCGGAACGTGGTCACATCGAGCATCGAGATGCCGCTGTGGTCGGTGTCTCCGGGCCGCCCGCCGCCGCCCTCGGTGAAGAACACCACCGGCAGGCGTTGCTCGTGCGCGAGTTGCAGCATCCGGTCGGTCTTATCGTGATTGCGGATGCCCTGGGTGCCCGCGAGCACCGTGTAGTCGTAGGACATCACCAGCGCCCGGGCCCGCTCGGCGCCGAACCGATCGGCATTGATCGTGGCCACCCCGGCAACCAGGCCATCGGCCGGGGTGTTGGCGATCAGGTCCTCCGCGCTGCGCCGCGCCCGCTGCGCCGCGATCACCAACGCGCCGTATTCGACGAAGCTGTCCTCATCGACCAGATCGGCCAGATTCTCCCGCGCCGTGCGCCGCCCCAGCCGGTGCCGTTTGGCGACCGCCCCGGCACGCACCGCGTCACCGGTCGTCTCGTGCCGCGCCCGGACCTCGGCGAGGTCGGCGCGCTCGGCATCCAGGTCCACGGCCGCGACCGCGGTGCTTTCACCGTCATGATCGGCCTGCACCCAGGTCAGCAGGAGGGTGTGCGGGTCGACGACATCGCCGGGGGCGACCAGCTGCCGGACCACCCGCAGCGCGGTCTCGGCGCGCAGCACATGCTGCATCTTCATCGCCTCCAGGACCACGACCTCCGCGCCCGGGGCAAGCACGGTGCCCGGGGCGGCGAGGGAAACGACGGTGGCGCCCATCGGGGTACGCAGCGCCTGCTCCTCGGGGGACAGTTCCATCGGAGTGCTGACACACACGCCGTCGGGATCGACCCCGGCGGCGGGCCCGGTACCGGCGGCAGGCACGGACCCGGCCGCAGGCACAGCCCCAGCGACGGCCACAGTGCCGACGGTGGGAGCAGTCCCAAATGGCGGCGCGTAATTAGCTGTGCGCGAGAGTAGTTCGCCTAATTGGCGCTCGAACCAGGAGGTGTCCACCGATTCAGTGCGGGGCAGGGCGTCCAGCGCCGCGCGCAGCAGCGCCGCATTGGTATCGACTCCGCCGATCACCGTCTCCGCCAGCGCATCCGAACAGCGTTGCAGGGCAGCAGAATACGATGACCCCCGCGCGATGACCTTCGCCAGCAGCGAATCGAACTGCACGCCTTGGTGCATGCCCGGATAGGCCGCGGTATCCACCCGCACCCCGAGCCCGGTAGGCGCGCCGAATTGAGTGAGTGTCCCAGAACTGGGCAGCAGATCGCCGCCTACGCCGACGAGTTCGGCATTCACCCTTGCTTGCACGGCGAATCCGCGCGGCGCGAACGTGCCGGGTACGTTGCCCATCCCAGCAGTCGATATCGGGCTCGCGTCAGTGGAGCCGGGCCGCATCTCATCAGGGCATGCGGGACTCAGCCCGGAAGCAGCTGCGGTAACGATCCCCGTCGGCAGATCGAGCTCGATCAGGGTGGCACCCTGTGTCAGCCGGAACTGAATCGCGACCAGATCCACCCCCGTCACCTCCTCGGTGACGGTGTGCTCGACCTGCAGGCGCGGGTTGACCTCGAGGAACCATGCCTCGTCGCCACGCACCAGGAATTCGACCGTGACCACCCCACAGCAGCCCACCGACTCGGCGATCGCGATGGCATCGCGATGCAGCCGTACCCGCAGCGCCGCAGGCACATTGGGGGCGGGCGCTATCTCGAGCAGTTTCTGACGGCGGCGTTGCACGCTGCAGTCGCGGTCGCCCAGCGCAATCGCGCGCCGCCCGTCGGCCACGATCTGCACCTCGATGTGGCGGGCCCCGGTCACCAGGGCCTCGGCGTACACGGTGTCGTCGCCGAATCCGGCGCGCGCCTCGGCCCGGCAGCGCTCATACGCCTCGGCAAGTTCGGCCGGATCGTGCACCGCGCGCATACCGCGCCCGCCGCCGCCTGCCGTTGCCTTGATCATCACCCCGCCCGGATGCCCGGCCAGCAGCGCGGCGATCGCGGCCGGGGCGGCGTCGCGGGACGTTGCGGGGATCACCGCGACCCCGGCCGCCTCGGCGGCCGCCCGCGCGGCGACCTTATCGCCGAAGGTTCGCAGCACCTGCGGCGACGGACCGGCGAACACCAGCCCTGCCGCCGCACAGGCCTCCGCGAAATCGGCGCTCTCGCTGAGGAATCCGTAACCCGGATGCACCAGCGCCCCGGCCCCGGCCTGCCGTGCGGCCGCCACTACGGCCGGGATGTCCAGATATGCCGCGGCGCCGGTGCCGGGCAGCGGCACCGCATTGTCGGCCAGCCGTACGGGCAGGCTCGCGGACTCCTCGCCGGTGTACATCACCAGCGTCGAATATCCACATTCCCTGGCGGTCCGCAGCACCCGGACCGCCACCTCACCTCTGTTCGCCACCACGACACGCATGCCCCCAGCCTCGCATCCGTGTGCCAGCCTCGAACCCGAGGCCCGCCCGGCCGATCATCCGCCACGCGCCATATCGGCGAACAGAGCCGCGCGGAACGGCAGTCCGCGCACACCGCTGAGGTGCCCAGTCCACCGGACACCACCCGTCGAACGACCGACCCACCAGCTCAGCGGACAACGCCGCAGCGATGACGGTCAGCGCGCGCCGGTCGAGATGCCCAGCCCACCGGACACCACCCGTCAGACAACCGACTTCGCCAGCCCAACGGACAGCGCCGCAGGAAACGGCAGTCACCACACACCAGCCGAGGCGCCCAGCCCACCGGACACCACCCGTCAAACGACCAACCCCGCCAGCCCAACGGACAGCGCCACAGTGAACGGCAGTCACCACACACCAGCCGAGACGCCCAGCCCACCGGACACCACCCGTCAAACGACCAACCCCGCCAGCCCAACGGACAGCGCCGCAGCGATGGCGGTCACCACACGCCGGCCGAGGCGCCCAGCCAACCGGACACCGTCCGTCAGACGATCGATTGCGCCAGCTCGGCAGACAGGGCCGCGGTGATGGCGGTCAGTGCGCGGGCGGCGACCGCGTGATCGGCGGGTGAGACCGTGTCGTAGGCGTGCGACAGGACCTCGTTCATTCGGCCGCGGACCCCCGTGACCAGGTCGCGCCCGGCCGCGGTGACCTCCAGCCGGGCGTCGGTGCCCGCAGCGAGCAGCCCCGACCCGACGAGCGCATGCAGTGCGGCGTCGATGCCGTCCTTCTCCCACGCGGTGACGTCGGCGACGTGAGCGATGTGGGCCTCGCGCTCGACCGCTGCGTCGGCGGCCAGCGCCAGATTCAGGGTGATCCACTGCCTCTCGTCGACGGTGGTGCCGGACAGGGCCCGTTCCAGCAGGGCGGTGTGATGCTTCTCCGCCTGGCCGATGATCTGCGGGTTCAGCGCCGGACCCGCTGTGTCCCAGTGTGATTGCAGGAATGCACCGATGCGGACGAGGGCCTCGCCCGCCTCGTCCAGCACGGCCGACATGCCCTGGAAGACGTGCGGTACCTCCGGGGTGACGTCCAGCAGCACCGGCACATTCGCGGTCGCGGCGCGGGCGGCCAGCCGGGTCGAGTCGTCGAGCAGGATCTCGTCGCCGCCCACCTGGAGCAGCAGCGGCGCCAGTCCGGCGAGATCGCCGAACAGCGGACTGATCAGCGGATCGGTGCGGTCGGCGGCACCGGCGTAATAGTCGGCGCAGGCGGCCAGATCGGCCGGCGTCAGCGACGGGTCAACCGCGGCCCGCGTGCGCATGCTCTCGCCGCTGTTGGTCACGTCGACCCAGGCCGAGATGGCGACCGCCGCCGCGGGCTGGGGCAGCCCGGCGGCCTTGGCGGCCAGCAGGGTTGCCAGCACCAGACCGCCGCCGGCCGATTCGCCGGTGAAGGCGATGCGGGAGGCCGGAACGCCGCTGTCCAGCAGCGCGCGATAGGCGGCCAGGCAGTCGTCTACCGCGGCCGGATAGGGATGCTCCGGCGCGAGCCGGTAGTCGACGGCGATCGCCCGCGCCCGTGCGGGCCGGATCACGGCGGCAATCAACGACGTTGCATCGGAGGCGGATCCGGCGGCATATCCCCCGCCGTGGAAGTGCAGCAACATATTCGGGGTGTCGACGCCGTCGAGCGCCACCGCGACCGACGGTATGCCACCCAAATCGGTGGGCGACACCCGCACGTCATCGGGAAGCGGCCTGGAGGTCTGTATTTCGTGAAGCATCCGGCGTGCCACGGCCAGATCGCCGCTGAAGTCGAGCGGGTAGTCCCGCACCGCCTGATGGACCGCCTCGCGTTGTGCCTTGCTCATTGTGGATCCCTCCTCGTTCCGGATGCCCCGGACTGCGATAGCATTACTAGGAACATACTTCCCGAGATCTACATTCCCGGGAAACAATATCTAGAATGTGAGGTAGGCCACATGACAGAGCGGTGGCGGGTGTTCGACGATCTGGTCCGCTGCCAGATCGAGCTGTGGAACCTGGCCGACGAACGGCTGCAGCACGAGTTGGGCGTCCCGGTCGGCATCTGCGGGTCGCTGCGGGCCGTCGCGGACACCGCGCCCAGCCGGGTGCAGGACGTCGCGGCCCAGCTGGTGATCACCGTCGGCGGCGCCAGCAAGGCGGTGGACCGGCTCGTAGCCCAGGGGCTCTGCGCACGCAAGGGCAACCCGGACGATCGCCGCTCCTCGATCGTGGAGCTCACCCCCGCGGGCGAGGATCTACTGAAGCAGTCGAATGCCGTGCTGGAGAAGCTGTTCGGGGAGGTCTTCGGGGCCGCACTGAGCGAGCCGGAGCTCGACCGCCTACACGAGTCCCTACGCAAAATACGCGCAGTCATGCCCCCACCGCGGCCGACCACCAGCGTGTCATAGCAATCGGCCGATGCCCGCCCAGGCACCGTCTCGCTGCCAACGGCGGAACCCGTTCTCACACACCCCCATTGAGCACCCCTCGTCTCCACTGATCAACCGCCGTGGCCCGCCACAGTGGATGCTCAGCCGCCACCAGGGGTGCTCAGTGGGGCGGTCTATGCTAGCTGACGGTGATGTTTTCTGTAAAGGTCTGCGCCGGAGCCGAACCCGGGCGCACCGAGATCAGGGTCAGGGTGGTGTGGCCCCGGCCCGCGCCGGTGAAGGTCCACACGCTCATGCCGGCCGATCCGGGCATCGGATTCTCCGAGCGGAACTGCGGGGCACCCTCCTGGTGCAGCACCGCCTGGTTTATCGGTGCGAGCTGCCAGACATACCCCGTGGACGGGTTATCGGGCACCGCCACCGCCAGCTCCTGGCCGACGGACAGCGACTGCGGCTGTCCGTTCCCATCGGACCCGACGATGACCGGCTCATTCACAGGCGTCGCGACGGGCGCAGCGACGACCGCCGCCGCATTCACACCGCCGCCCGCCAGGGCCAGACCGACAACAACCATCCGCAAAGGTGTACGCACCACAGTCCTTCCATACGATTAAGGCGCTCACACCATACCGACGATCTTGGACAAACCGCCCACCGATCCACGAAACACACGCTGTACCTGACGATCCGACGGAGCTGTGGCCCCACCGCGGCCCCTGGTAGCGACGGCCCGTAGACGCGCTACCAGCCCGGCGACGGTTACCACCGTCCCGGCCGCCGCGACGCACCGGGTCAGCGGAACCCGCGCGAATCCCGCAGGGCGGCAAGCTCATCACCGCGCGAATCGAGCTGCACCCCCGAGGCCGGGGAGTCGAAGACCTGTACCGCCCGGCGCTCGGCGGTGAACCGCTCCCAGCCCGGATCGCCGTGCGTGGCGAAATCCACCCAGGCGCGGTGGACCTCGTCGGCCAGCGCCTGTGGCGGGTTCGGGCCGGTCAGCGTGTGCGCCGCATCGAGACGGTCGAACACGAACGGCACCTCGAGAACGTGACAGGCGCCCAGCCCCTCGATACCCGACTTCCAGCCGAATTCGTAGACGTAGGCCGACTCCCCCGCCACGGCAATCGATTCCGCCACCCGCACAGTGTCGTCGCGGAACGCCGCATCGGTGATGATCACATTGAAGATATCCGCCGCCGAGGCATCGGGACGGTTGGCGGCATAGACCGCGGCCACAGCTGGTTCCACGCCGTAGCGGGCCAGGAGCCCCGGCAGGTTCTCCTGTGTGATGCCCGCGGCGAGGCCGGCGGGCACGGTGAAGAAACGGAACTCCTCGGCGGTGTTGCCCACGATCATCGGTACCGCCCGATCCGGTTGGGCGGCAAGCACATCGCTGGGCGCCGCCTCGATCAGCTCCCCGTCCAGCACGGGGAACAGGCTCATCACACCCAGCCCGCGGCCGATGATCGACGCGCCCCAGCGCGCCGGATCCGGATCGGTCATCAGGTCCAGTGCCATCGCATCCTGCGCCCGGCGCAGCTGATCCGGGCCCAATTCGCCGAATGCGGCCGCGGTCGGGGCGACTCCGGCCTTGTTCGCAATCTCCGCGGCGACCAGGCCCGCATCGGGGGCCGTCGCGACCGCGAGACCGTTGCCGCTCTGCATGATCGCCCGGCGAAACAGCCCGCGGGTGACCGGCGCGGCGACCAGAGACACGACGCTCATCCCACCGGCGGACTCCCCGAAGATCGTGACGTTGCCGGGATCTCCGCCGAACGCCTCGATATTCTCCTGCACCCACCGCAGCGCGAACACCTGATCGTGCAGGCCGCGATTCAGCGGCGCGCCCGGTACCGCCGCGAAGCCGGAGATCCCGAGCCGATAGTTGATCGACACCGTCACCACACCGTCGCGGGCGAAGGAGGCGCCGTCGTAGATCTCACGGGAATTCGAACCGCGCACGAAGGCGCCCCCGTGGATCCACACCAGCACCGGCAGCCCCGAACCACCGGCATCGGGAGTCCAGACATTCACATTCAGGTACTCCGAGCCCGGAATTCCGTCGCTACCGATCAGCGCATGGATCGGCGCGGGATACCGCGACTGCACGCACGTCGCGCCGTGCTCGAGCACATCGCGCACCCCCGCCCACTCCGGCACTCGCGCGGGCAGCTCGAACCTGGCGGGTCCGATCGGCGCGGCCGCATACGGAATCCCCAGGAACGTACTGATCCCGTCCCGGGTGCGGCCGCGGACCTTACCGCCGGTCACGGACACGATGGTTTCCATAAGCAACTCCTTCGTCGCCAGCATTGTCCCTCCCGACGGTACCCACCGAACTGAAATACATGGATTTCCCATTCACTTCCGCGGCAAGCACCGAACGGGCCGATTGCCGGTTCATCTCACTCCGGCCTCCGGCAACCGGCACAATGCTCCAGTGGTTGCGATCTATGAAGTCCTGTTCCTGTGCTTCTACCAGGGACAGCGAATACTCGAACACCTCCTGGGCCCGTGAGCGGCGGGCCGCGTTCCCCGCGGCGCGCGGCATACCCGGGTAGCCTTGCTCAACTGATAGTCAACTGAGAACACCGCACAACGGACACTTTCGCCCGATCTACGGCGTTGATATCGGTAAGACGACCCACGACAACGAAGGAGTTCGTCATGGCTCTGATCGGAGCGCTCATCGGGTATGTGCTGACCCTGTTCATCGTCGTGCTGATCGTGCGCATGGTGCTGGACTGGATCCAGATGCTCAGCACCTCACCCAGCGCCGAATGGCTGGTGAAGGGCCGCCGCATCGCTCATTCCTGCACCGAGCCGATCATCGCGCCCGTCCGCCGGGTGCTGCCGCCGATCCGTGCGGGCGGCATGTCGATCGACCTGGGGTTCACCCTGGTCTTCATCGCCGCACTCATCCTGCGCACGGTCGCCTTCAGCCTCTGACGCGAGTCCTTACTTCTCCGGGAACGACTTCACGAACGCAAAACCGATGATCACGGCGCTGACGACGGAGATGACCGCGATAATCCACATAAGAGTCCCTTATTCGACTGTGCACCAAGCGGATTGAACCTACCCCGCCCCCACCTGCCCTGTCCGGAAAATCACGATCGCCGCCCCCGGCGCTCCGGAAAACGCTCCACACCCACCCCCCGGCCGCTTCTGGAATCTCGCAAACTCACATATTCCAATTCGCATATCTACAAGACATCGTTTGACACGGCCGAGGGGAACGCGGCCGACGCACCGTTGTCGCATTCCGGCGGGCGCCCCCACGGTGCCGACCGGGGTCCGCGCCGCCGCCGATCCGGCCGGCGCTCGGTTGACCCAATCGGCTCACGGGTCTCCTGCACGCGCTGATCCATGAAAGGGGCGTGCCGTTCCCGGGCCGCGGTGCGCGGCCCGGGAATCAGTGCTCCATCACTTCTTCTTGCGGTCCCGCTTCTCCCGGACGCGGACCGAGATCCGCACCGGCGAACCGTCGAAACCGAACTCCTCGCGCAGTTTTCGCTCCAGGAAGCGGCGGTAGCCGGCCTCCAGGAATCCGGTGGTGAACAGCACGAACGTCGGCGGGCGGCTGGTCGCCTGGGTCACGAACAGCACGCGCGGCAGGCGGCCGCCACGCATCGGCGGCGGGGTGGCCGCGACGATCTCCTTGATCCAGGTGTTCAGGCGGCCCGTCGAGATGCGCTTGTCCCAGGATTCGAGCGCGGTTTCCATTGCGGGAACCAGCTTTTGCACCGCCCGGCCGGTGTGCGCGGAGATGTTGACCCGCTGCGCCCACGGCACCTGCACCATTTCCCGGTCGATCTCGCGCTCGAGCTGGTAGTGGCGGTCCTCGTCGACCAGATCCCACTTGTTGTAGGCCAGCACCAGCGCTCGCCCGGCCTCGGCGACCATGCTGATCACCCGCAGATCCTGCTCGGTGATCGGCTGCGAGGCGTCGATCAGCATGACCGACACCTCGGCGGCCTCGATAGCCGACTTGGTGCGCAGCGAGGCGTAGAACTCGGTGCCGCTGGCGTTGGCCACCTTGCGGCGCAGTCCCGCGGTATCGACGAAACGCCAAGGCTTACCGCCCAATTCGACCAGCGAATCGACCGGGTCGACGGTGGTGCCCGCGACATCGTGCACCACCGAGCGCTCATCGCCCGCGAGCTTGTTCAACAGACTGGACTTGCCGACATTGGGCTTGCCGACCAGCGCGACGCGGCGCGGCCCGGACCCGGGGGCGGCGACGTCCTCGCGCGGGGTATCCGGCAGTACCTCGAGCACCTTGTCGAGCAGGTCACCGGTGCCACGGCCGTGCGCCGCGCTGACCAGCTGCGGCTCCCCCAGGCCCAGCGACCACAGCGTGGCCGCCTCGGCCTCGAGCTTCTCGCCGTCCACCTTGTTCGCGACCAGGATGACCGGAGTCTTGGAGCGGCGCAACACCTTCACCGCGGCCTCGTCGGTGGAGGTGGCGCCCGTGGTCACGTCGACGACCAGCAGGATCGCATCGGCGGTCCGCATGGCCAGCTCGGCCTGGCGCGCCACCGATTGCTGCAGGCCCTTGGCGTCCGGCTCCCAGCCGCCGGTGTCCTGCACCAGGAATCGGCGCCCGGACCAGGTGGCCTCGTAGGAGACGCGGTCGCGGGTCACGCCCGGGACGTCCTCCACGACGGCCTCGCGGCGACCCAGAATGCGGTTCACCAGGGTCGATTTGCCGACGTTCGGGCGGCCGACCACGGCCACCGTCGGCATCGGGACATATTCGCCCGCCTCGGCATCGCCCTCGAGATCGGCGATCTCCCAATCGTTTTCGTCGCTCCAGACACCGTCGGCGGCATAGCCGACCGAATCGGGGAAGGTCTCGGTCATCGCTTGCCTCTCACAACTGAAATCATTTGCGCCACAACCCGGTACAGCTCATCGATGACCTGGTCCCGGGTGAGGTCGCTGGTGTCGACCAGGACCGCGTCCGCGGCCGGGCGCAGCGGCGACACCGCGCGCGTGGAGTCCAGGTTGTCGCGACGCTGCACATCGGCGAGCACCGCGGAGTAATCATCGCCGCGGCCCTCGGCGATATTCTGCTGGTTGCGCCGGTACGCCCGCGCCCGCGCCGAGGCCGTCAGGTAGATCTTGGCGTCGGCGCCGGTCAGCACGACCGTGCCGATATCGCGGCCCTCGACCACGATTCGCCCTGTGGAAGCGGCGATCTCGCGTTGCAACGCCACCAGCTGCTCGCGCACGTCGCCGACCGCCGACACCGCGGAGACCGCCTTGGTCACCGCGTCGCCGCGGATCTCCTCCGAGACGTCCTCGCCGTCGAGCTCGATCACCTCGTGGCTGGGATCGGTGCCGATGGTCAGCGGCAGATCCTTCACCGCGACCGCGATCGCCTCGGGGTCGGTCAGATCGACCCCGGCGCGCAGCACCCGCAGCGTCGCCACGCGGTACATCGCGCCGGTGTCGAGATACCGCGCGCCCAGCCGGGTCGCCAGCCGCCGCGACACGCTGGACTTGCCCGTCCCCGACGGGCCGTCCATCGCCACGACCAGCGGTTCCGAATTCGACATTGCCGGGAGATTCTCGATGGCCATCTCCACACCGTTCATAACTCCGCTGCCCCTCACAACTCCACCGCCTCGTAGAGTTTCCCGATTTCGTCGCGGCCCAGCACACGCAGCGTGCCGGGTCGTTGGTCGCCGAGTGCGACCGGGCCGATATGCGTGCGCACCAGCGCGGTCACCGGATGGCCGACCTCCTCGAGCAGCCGCCGCACGATGTGCTTGCGGCCCTCGTGCAGCACGACCTTCACCAGTGACCGTCCGGCGCCGAGCTCGAGCACCTGGAATTCGTCGACCGTGGCCGGGCCGTCCTCCAGCTCCACGCCCTTGCGCAGGCGCTTGCCGACCTCGCGCTGTACCTCGCCGTCCACGGTCGCCAGATATGTCTTGGACACCTGGAACGAGGGGTGCATCAGGCGGTGCGCGAGATCGCCGTCGTTGGTGAGCAGCAGCAGGCCCTCGGTGTCGGCGTCCAGGCGCCCGACATGGAACAGTCGCTGCCCGGCCATGACGCGTTCGGCGACGATATCGCCCACGCACGGCCGGTTGAACTCGTCGGACATCGTCGACTGGAAGCCCTTGGGCTTGTTCAGCGCCAGGTAGACCTGCTCATCGCGCACCACGATGCGCACGCCGTCGACCCGGACCACCGCGGTTTCCGGGTCGATCCGCAGACCCTGCTCGCGCACGATCGCGCCATCGACCTCGATGCGCCCCTGCTCGATCAGTTCCTCCGCGACCCGCCGGGAGGCGACGCCGGCCTTGGCGAGCACCTTTTGCAGCCGCTCCCCCTCACCCCACGGCAGCTTCTTCGGGCCCTGTGCCTCGGACGACTCGACGTTCTGATGCCGGGCGGGCTTGGCGAAGCTGACCAGGGTGGGCTGCCGACGCTGCGGCTGCGGCTTGGGTTTGCGGTTGGGCGCGGGCTGCGGGGTCAGCGGACGAGCACCGCCGATCCGGCCGGACGTGCTCTTCCCGGCGATGGAACGGCCCTCGCCGCGACCGGGCAGGGACTCGGGGGCACGGCCGGTCCCGCGACCGGCGTATCCGCCGCGATCACCCTGCGGCGCACCGCCGCGGCCGCCCGAGGTGGAGCCGCCGCGATCGGCGCGGTAATCCCCGCGCCCCGCCGCGCCGCGCTCCCCGGAGCGACCGCCGCGGTCCTGCGAAAATCCACCGCGACCGCCGTCTCGACCGGCCGCATAACCACCACGACCGGCACCACGATCCTGCGAGTAGCCACCGCGGCTCGACCCACGATCATCCGAACCACCACGGCTCGACCCACGATCCTGCGAATAACCACCCGGGCGGGCGCCGCGATCCTGCGAATTACCGCCGCGGCCACCATCTCGACCAGCTGCATAACCACCGCGATCCTGCGAATAGCCACCGCGGCTCGACCCACGATCATCCGAACCACCGCGGCTCGACCCACGATCCTGCGAATAACCGCCCGGGCGGGCGCCGCGATCCTGCGAATAGCCGCCACGGCTCGACCCACGATCCTGCGAATAACCGCCCCGGCTCGACCCACGATCGCCCGAATAACCGCCCCGGCTCGCGCCGCGATCTCCGGAATAGCCGCCGCGACCAGCTGCCGAACCACCACGACCGGCACTGCGATCTTGCGAGTACCCGCCTCGGCTCGCCCCGCGATCGTCCGAATAGCCACCCCGGCTGGACCCACGATCCTGTGAAGAACCACCCCGGCTCGAGCCACGATCCTGCGAATAGCCGCCACGGCTCGACCCACGATCCTGCGAACTACCGCCGCGACCGGAGTCGTGCCCCGACCGCACTCCACCCCGCCCCTGCGACGATCCGCCGCGCTCGGAGGTGCCGCGTCCGCCGTCACGGCCCCCTTGACCGCCGTCACGGCCCCCTCGGCCGCCTGCACCGCGTGGCGGCTCATTGCTGCGTTTTCTACGATCCGGTGTGCCATCTCGGCGAGCGGGTGTATTCATGTGTCCTGTCAATCCTCGGCGCCGAGGTCGATATCCGACTCGGCGGGTTTCTTCAGCCTGGTGTACCGGGGATCGGTATCCAGGCTCTCGTTGATCTCATCGATCAGGTCGACGCCCGGCAGTAGGGGCGCCAACGACGGAAGTTCCGTCAGCGACGCGAGCCCGATCCGTTCCAGAAACAGCTCGGTGGTGACGTACAGGGTGCCGTTGGTCTCGGAATCGGTCCCGGACTCGGCGATGAGCCCGCGCGCCACCAGGGTGCGGATCACACCGTCGATATTCACTCCACGCACGGCGCTGACCCGTGCTCGCGTAACCGGTTGACGATAGGCGATAACCGCCAGAGTTTCCAAAGCGGCCCGGGTGAGTTTGGACCGCGCACCGTCCAGCAGCAGGCGCTCGACATAGGGCGCGAACTCGGTTCTAGTGTAGAAACGCCACCCGTCGCCGACGAATCTGAGATCTATGCCACTGCCCCGGCCGGTCAGCTCCGCGGACATCTCCCGCAGCGCTTGGCCGACCCGCTGCTCGCTGTCGCCGATCGCGGAGGCCAGTAGCTCGACGGGGGCGGGAGCGTCGACGATCAGCAGCATTGCCTCGAGCGCCGAGCGGAATTCGTCGTCGGCAAGGGCCTGCGGGACGAACTGCTCCTCGGAGCCGCCCGCATCCGTCACATCGGCCGTCTCGGAATCCGTCGCGGAATCAACTGTCACCGTCACCCGTAGTCCTCTTCGATAGTCACTTCCTGCGCCGGCTCCTCGCCGGCCGCTTCGCCGAGCCAGCTGACCGCCAGGGGACCCAGCGGATCGGGCTGGTCGAATTCGATCGTCTTGCCTCGATACAGCTCGAGCAGCGCCAGGAAACGGGCGACGATCTGCACCGCCACATCGCAGTCTGCGCAGATCTCGTGGAACGTCGTCCAACCGCCCGCTCCACGGGCTCGCAACATCTCCAGCACCCACGCGGCCTGCTCGGCGACCGAGATCGTGTGGGCGTGGAGATGATCAAGCCCCACTGTCGGCGTCGGACGTGGCCGGAACGCCGTCGCGGCAATATCGGCAAAGCCTGCGGCGTCGACTCCCAGCGTAACCTCCGGCAAAAGCGCCAGGTAGCGCTCCTCCAGCGAGACCGCCCGCGGGTAGCGGCGCAGCGCCGCGGCCTCGAGTTCGCCCAGCAACTCGGCGACCTGCTTGAAGGCCCGGTACTGCAGCAGCCGCGCGAACAGTAGGTCGCGCGCGGAGAGCAGTTCCAGATCGTCGGCGTCGGAGACCTCGCCCGAGGGCAGCAACCGCGCCGCCTTCAGGTCGAGCAGGGTCGCCGCGACGACGAGAAATTCCGTGGTCAGGTCCAGGATCTTGTCCGCGCGCAGCGTCTTGACGGTGTCTATGCATACCCCCGCCCCACCACCCCGGTCATTCAGGGTCGCCGTCAGCGCCTTGGTGTAGACGATGAATTCGTCCGTGACCTTGTGCAGCGCCACCTCGGTAACATCGAGGCGGCGCTGACTGATCAGCTGCAACAGCAGATCGAAGGGGCCTTCGAAATTGGTCAGGCGCAGGTGAAATACGTTCGTTCCGTCCGAATTGTCCGGTACTGCAGATTGCTCGGCGACAGGGCTCGCCTCGACGGGGCTCGCGTCAGTAAACCCGAGTGACTCCGTAACAGCCGATTGGTCTGGCCGCGTCACCGGCCGGACCGGTGAATGACTTCCCGTGCCATAGCCCGATATGCTACCGCGCCACCGGATTTCGGCGCCCAGGTGGTGATCGGCTCACCCGCCACGCTCGCATCCGGGAAGCGCACCGTCCGATTGATCACGGAGTCGTACACCAGATCCCCGAACACCTCGACCACCCGGGCCATCACCTGCCGCGAATGCAGCAATCGCGCATCGAACATGGTAACCACGATGCCGTACAGGCTCAGGCGCTGATTCAGCCGGTCCCGAACCTTGTCGACGGTGTCGGTGAGCAGCGCCAGCCCGCGCAGCGAGAAGTATTCGCATTCCATGGGAATGATCACCCCGTCGGCGCACGCCAATGCGTTCACCGTCAGCAGGCCCAGCGACGGCTGGCAGTCGATGAGGATGTAGTCGTAGCGATCGCGCAGCGGGGCCAGGGCCCGGCCCAGGGTCTGCTCCCGGCCGACCTCGTTGACCAGCTGAATCTCCGCCGCGGACAGGTCGATATTGCTCGGTAGCAGATCCATGCCATCGACCTTGGTGTTCATCAGCACATCGTCGACGCTCGCGCGGCCGCCGACCAGCAGATTGTGCACCGTCAGGTCCAGATCATGGTGGGCAACACCGAGACCCGCGGACAGCGCGCCCTGCGGATCGAGGTCCACCAGCAATACCTTGCGGCCGCATTCGGCCAGTGCGGCACCGAGATTGATCGTCGAGGTGGTCTTACCCACGCCCCCCTTCTGGTTGCACATGGCAACGATGAGAGCGTCTCCGTGGCGGGACACCGGCTCGGGCTCCGGTATGTCGCGCAACGGGCGTCCGGTCGGTCCCACTTCGGTGCCGTCCGACACGATGTCTTTCGCCTCCCACATTGTTTGGGCCGCATGCTCTATCCGCTGGCCTGATCGGGTGTGTGAAGAATGCGGTTCTGTCGCAGCGCTTTCATGCGGTCGGGCCGCATTGGCTGTCGTCATATCCGCTACTCCTTACAAAGTCCTGCATCGCCACGCTGAGCGCTGCGGGACCGATCCTCATCAGGTGCGTGCCGCGAAGAGCACGTAATAGACGCTACCGCCTTACCGCGCAAGACCCGTTATCGGACACGCGCTGTAAACCTGCACTAGAGGGCTGTCATCTCGCGCGAGGGTGCGCGGTGGCCCAGACTTCGTGCAGCGTATTGACCGTGACCAGGGTGTAAATCTGGGTGGTCGTCACCGAGGCGTGGCCGAGGAGTTCCTGCACTACGCGCACATCCGCGCCGCCATCGAGGAGGTGGGTGGCGAAGGAGTGACGCAGGGTGTGCGGGGAGACCGCGGCGGCTATGCCGGCGCGTTCGGCGGTGGCCTGCAGCACCTGCCAGGCGCTCTGGCGCGAGAGACGGCCGCCCCGGGTATTGCAGAACAGCGCGGGATTTCCCTTGCCGCGCACGACGAGCGCGGGGCGGCCGCGAATCAGGTAGGCATCCAGCGCATCCAGCGCCGGGCGGCCGATCGGCACCATGCGCTGTTTGCCGCCCTTGCCGTGCAACACCACCGCGCGCTCGGCTGCCTCTATATCGTCCACGTCCAGGTCGATGACCTCGGAAATCCGTGCGCCCGTGGAATACAGCAGCTCGAGCATGGCGCGATCGCGCAGTCCGCGCGGGCCACCATCCGCCGGACCGGAGCCGCCCGCCGCCTCCAGCAGCCGCGAAATCTGATCGTAGGGAAGCGCTTTGGGCAAGCGCCGCGCCGGTGTCGGGGGCTTGACCGCATGCGCGACATCCCCGGCGGTAATCCCCTCGGCCGCGGCAAACCGATGCAGCCCCCGCACCGCCACCAGCCCCCGCGCCGCGGAGCTGGCCGCCAGCGGCGGATACCCATCCGCCCCGGCCCGCATCGACACCGTGAAATCCCCGATATCGCCTTCGGTTACCGCCTCGAGCCCCCCGATTCCCCGCTGCGCCAGGAACTCCCGATACCGCCCCAGATCCCGCCGGTAGGCGCTGAGCGTATTGCGCGCGGCCCCGCGCTCGACCGCTAGGTGGTCGAGATACGCGTCGATCTCCGGCTGCAACACGGCCCCATCATCGCAGGCGCATCCGACATTCCCCCGACCGAAACGCCCCCAACCCACACCGCCCGCGCCGCGAACTGACCCCACCGCACCACGCTCAACCGCCCCCCCAGCGACCGGAAATCTGCGGGCGGGCCCCGACTGAGCAACCCTTTGGGCGCTGCACAGCCGCTACCGGGCCCTGCAGCGGGTGACCAGTGTCGAAAAGGGTTGCTCAGGCCCCCTTCGACGACACTCCCACTAGGAGTTGTCGCGCTGGGCAGCCTTTCGGTCCAGGAAGGCGGTCGGCATGCCGGGCCAGGGGGCGTCGGCGGGGCGGAGGGGCAGGTCACCGGTGCGGGCGGTGGACAGGGCCAGGACGCCCGCCACCGCGGTGGCGTTGACGATCTCGCCGGACAGCGCGGCACGCACGGCCTCGGACACCGGCATGCGGACGATCTCGATGTCCGCCTCCTCCAGTTCGGGCTCGGGCCTGTCGGTCTCGTACAGGTCGGTGGCCAGGTAGACGCGCAGCGCCTCGTCGGTGAAGCCCGGCGATAGCGAAACATCGACCAGCACCGACCAGGTGTGTGCGGCCAGACCCGTCTCCTCGGCCAGCTCGCGCCGGGCCGCGTCGAGCGGATCCTCGCCCGGCTTGTCCAGCAGCCCGGCGGGCAGTTCCAGCAGGCGGCGGCCGATCGGGTGCCGGTACTGGTTGATCAGCACGACGTTGCCGTCCGCGTCCACCGCGGTGACCGCGACGGCGCCGTGATGCTCGATCACCTCGCGTTCGGCGATCCGCCCGCCCGGCATCTCGACCTGGTCCAGCCGCAGCGCCAGAATGGCTCCCGAGTAGACGAGGCGGCTGGACACCGTCCGGAAATCGTGTGTGCCAGGCTCACTCACGGTGCAACCCTAGTTCCCTCACTCACGGTGCAACCCGCTCCCCTGCCTCGACATCGCTCTCGACCTCGACCTCGCCGTCGACATCGACCGGAAGCCGCTCCGCCGCCTTGTATTTCAGCGCCGCGGAGATCAGCGCCGCGAACAGCGGGTGCGGGCGGGTGGGGCGGCTCTTGAGCTCCGGATGCGCCTGGGTGGCCACGAAGAACGGATGCTTGTCCGCGGGTAGCTCGACGAATTCGACCAGGTGCCCGTCCGGGGAGGTGCCGCTGAAACGCAGTCCGCTCTCGGCGATCTTGGCCCGGTAGGTGTTGTTCACCTCGTAGCGGTGCCGGTGCCGCTCGGAGACCTCGGTGGCGCCGTACGCGTGCGCGACGACCGAACCCTGTTCCAGGACGGCCGGATACGCGCCCAGGCGCATGGTGCCGCCCAGGTCGGCCTCACCGGCCACAGCCTGCTCCTGATCGGCCATCGTGGAGATGACGGGATGCTGTGTGTCCGGCTCGAATTCGGCCGAATTGGCGTCGGTGAGCCCGACCGTGCGCGCGGCCTCGATGACCACGCACTGCAGGCCCAGGCATAGGCCGAGCAGCGGGATGCCGCGGGTGCGGGCGTACCGGATGGCGCCGACCTTGCCCTCGATGCCGCGGATGCCGAAGCCGCCCGGGATGAGTACGGCGTCCACATCGCCCAGATGCGACTGCGCACCCGCGGGGGTCTCGCATTCGTCGGACTGCACCCAGCGGATGTTCACCTTCGCCTTCGCCGCGAATCCGCCCGCCCGCAGCGCCTCGGTCACCGACAGGTAGGCGTCGGGCAGGTCGACGTATTTGCCCACGAGCGCGACGGTCACCTGCTCGCGCGGGTTGTGCACCCGATCGAGCAGATCGCCCCACACCGTCCAGTCCACGTCGCGGAACGGCAGCCCCAGCCGGCGCACCACGTAGGCGTCCAGGCCCTCGCGGTGCAGCACGCGCGGGATGTCGTAGATCGACGGCGCGTCGGGGGTGGAGATGCAGGCGTCCACCTCGACGTCGCACATCAGCGCGATCTTGTTCTTCAGCGGCTCGGGCACATCCCGGTCGCAGCGCAGGATCAGCGCGTCGGGCTGGATGCCGATGTTGCGCAGTGCCGCGACCGAGTGCTGGGTCGGCTTGGTCTTCAGCTCGCCCGAGGGCGCCAGGTACGGCACCAGCGTGACGTGCAGGAAGAAGCAGTTGTCCCGGCCCACCTCGTGGCGGATCTGCCGCGCGGCCTCGAGGAACGGCTGGGATTCGATATCGCCCACGGTGCCGCCGATTTCGGTGATCACCACGTGGGGGGCGTTGCCGTTGCGGTCCGGTGCGCTCATCGCGAGGATGCGCGATTTGATCTCGTCGGTGATGTGCGGGATGACCTGCACGGTGTCGCCGAGGTATTCGCCGCGGCGCTCCTTGGCGATCACCGTCGAATAGACCTGTCCGGTAGTGACATTCGCGTCCTGGGACAGCTCGCGGTCCAGGAATCTCTCGTAGTGACCGACGTCGAGATCGGTTTCGGCGCCGTCCTCGGTCACGAACACCTCACCGTGCTGGAACGGGTTCATGGTGCCGGGATCGACGTTCAGATAGGGATCGAGCTTCTGCATCGTCACGCGCAGACCGCGTGAGGTGAGAAGCTGGCCGAGGCTCGAAGCCGTCAGACCCTTGCCCAGTGAGGAGGCGACGCCACCACTGACGAAGATGTGTTTGGTAGCCGTACGCGCCGGATTCCGTGATTGACCCACGGGACTTCACGCTAACACGGAAAACGGTTCCGAATCGAATGCCACGCATGGTTTGCGAAACGATCGCTGAACCCGCATGTCACATCAACACCATCGGTTGCTGGAACCTCATCAGCCCCATCGGCAACTATTCAGCACTCGACCGGCCACGTGCGCTCCACCAGAGCCTGCGCCTGCGCCAGCGGCACCGGCGGCGAGAACAGATAGCCCTGCCCGAACCGGCAGCCGGCGGCAGCCAGCACGGCCCGATCGGCCTCGGTCTCGATGCCCTCCGCGACCACGGTCAATCCGAGGGATTCGGCGATCCCGACGATGGCTCGCACCAGCCCCACCCGCCGCGGATCACCGCTGATCCCGGTGACGAACGACCGATCGATCTTCAACGTCTCGAACGGCAGGTCGATCAGATAGCTCAGCGCCGAATTCCCCGTGCCGAAGTCGTCGATGGCCAGCACGATTCCCGTGGCCCGCAACGCACGCAGCACGGCGATATCGCCGGCGCGGTCCAGCACCGAACTCTCCACCACCTCCAGCCCGAGCGCCCCGGGCGGCAAGCCCGCGGTCTCCAGGGTGGTGGCCACCTCGTCGGCGAACCGTGGATCGGCCAGCTGCTGCGCGGAGATGTTGACCGCGATGTACAGCTGGTCCCCGCCGGGCAGGCAGCGCAGCGCGGCGGTATCGCGGACCGCGCGGCGCAGAATCCAGTTGCCCAGCGGACCGATCAACCCGGTGTCCTCGGCCAGCGGGATGAAGTCGTCGGGTGCGAGCAGGCCGCGCTCGCGATGATGCCAGCGGGCCAGGGCCTCGAAGCCCACCACGCGGCCGGTACTCAGCTCGACGAACGGCTGGTAGTGCACGCACAGCTCGTCCTGCGCGATCGCGGCGGCCAGATCGCGGCGCAACCCATCGCGCTCGCGTACCGCCTCGAGCATGGCGGGCCGGTATGCGCGCCAGCGGCGATGCCGATCCCGCCGGGCCTCGGCCTCCGCGAGCCCGGCCTGCTCGAGCGCCTCGTCCGCATCGCGGACTCCGGCGGTGTCGGCGGCGCCGACATTCACCGACACCGTGATCCGCGCGGCCTCGAGATCCACCGGACCGGACACGGCCTCCTGCAGCATCCGCGCCTGCGCCTCGACATCCCAGTCCTGCCCGTCCGCGGGGCTGTCCCGGCCGATCAGCAGCGCGAACCGGCCACCACTCAGTCGCGCGGCATATCCCTGCACCCTGGCCAGGCGGGCGGCGACGGCGACCAGCACCCCGTCCCCCGCCGCCCGCCCGTGCAGCTGGTTGAGTTCGGTGAATCCGTCGATATCGACGGCGAACACCAGCGGGGCCGCACCGGGGGGCGCGGCGGATTCGGCGTAGCGCTGGACGAATCCGGCCCGGGTGCCCAGGCCGGTGAGGTTGTCGTAGAAGGCCAGCCGCCGCAGCTGGCGGTGCAACCGGGCCGGGGCGGTGACATCGCGCATCGTCACCACCAGCGCGCCCACCCGCGGGTCCGCCCGCAGGTCGGCGATCCGCACGTCGGCCTCCACGGTGGTCTCGCCGACGGTCAGCCGCCAATGCAGGGGCGAGGTGACGCTGCCGTGACCGCGCGTGGTGCGCAACAGTTTCCGGACATCTTGCGCATTGTCCGGGCCCAATATCCGTTCCAGATCGGCCGATTCGGGATCGTGCCCGGCGGTGAGCGCAGTGGCGCTGGGGCTGGCGTAACCGAACCTGCCGTCCTGATCGATCGTCAGGATCATGTCCGAGGCGTTGGCCACCAGGGTCCGGAAGTACTGTTCGGCCGCCTGCGCCACCGTCGCGGCGCGGATCGTGCGCTCGTTCTGGATCCGGTGCTCCGCCTGGCTCAGCAGCAGGCACAGGACCGCGAGCAGCAGCAGGGTGATCAGATTCGTGAATCCCGGATTGATCATCTCCAGCGGCGGACCGAACACCAGCACGGCGATGACCGCCCCGTTCGGAATGCCGATCCGGCGCGGGACCCGCTCGAGGGTGGCGGCGACCTCGCCCTGTATCAGTGCGGCGGCCGCGATCAGCACCAGGCCCGCCAGCCATACTGCGTGCAGCAGGCGCCGGGGCAACTCGTAGTCGCGCACATCGACGGCGTAGACGCCGATGGCGCCGACCATCAGCAGCATCACCCCGACCAGCACCAGGCGGCCCTGGACGCCCAGCCGGCGGCGGTCGCGCCGCAGGTGCACACCCAGAATCACGATGACGACCACATCGAACGCCCCGTAGGTGCACAGCACCGCGGTCCCGGTGAACGAGGGATGATGCGGCGCGGACACCAGCAGCACCACCAGCGTCGCGATCAGGACGAAGAGCGTGAGGAACAGCATCAGCGGATCCAGGTCGCCGAACCACGCCCCGCGACCGGATCGCCCGGGGAGCAGCATCAGCGCGATCGCGACCGCGCACAGATAGGGCGCCGCGTCCAGCAGTGCCGTGCCGACCGAATCCGGCGGCCGGGAGTGTATCCCCAGCATGTGATGCAGCGCGATCGCCACGACGCCGACGGTGCTCAGCTGGGCGGTGCGCCCCCACAGCCGCGTGCAGGGAGATCCGCGCAACCAGGGCGCGACAGCGATCACGAGGATACTCAGCGCCGCCAGGAGGTACCAGCAGACTCGTGCGCCCTCGCTCCAGAACACCGCAGCAGGCAATAACACAGCAACGGTCAGCCCATAGCCGATCGCGATACCCCGGATACGCCGCGGAATACCGAGCATGACGGCCGAACCCTCCTCACCATGACCTGCTGCGAAGGTTAGGGATCAACCTTCTCGCCGCGAGCCCGACGGTGGGACAGCAAACCTATCGCTACGAAAAGTACCCAGGGGTCCCGGCCGCGTCAATAGGTCAAGCGTCCAGTTAGTGCAGGCCGAACACTCACCCCGGCATGGCCGCCACCGTCAGCGAGCCCGCCTTCACGCCGGTCCCATACCCGCCGGTAACACCCTTGAGCTGCTCGCTCAGACCCAGCGCCGTTGTCACCCGGCCGATTTCATGATCCACATTGTCGACCGTCGTCACCGCACCTGCCAGCTTATCGTCCGAGCGAACAACCGCGATCGGGCCCGCGCCGTCGGCGGCGCCGGCCCGGCCCGCCAGCACCGTGCCCGCACTGCGACCGCGCAATCCGCCCGCGAATCGAGCAATGATCGAGCCCTGATTATTCTCCGCGGCCTTGACACCGTCCCCGGTCACCACCACCGCCAACTGCGCCGGCTGCACAGCCGTGTCCGATGGCGGTGCTTCGGCCCCGCCGGGCGCACCGCTGAAAGTCAGGAACCCACCGCTGCGCAGCGTGTCCAGGATCAGCCCCCGCTCCTGCGCCGTGGCCCGCTCGTGACCGGTGGCCGGATCGGTGAGCAGCGCCAGTCCCAGCAGATCTCCGGCCAGGCTGCCCTGATCGACCGCCGTGGTCTGCAGCTGCGCCCCGGCCGGGATCATATTCGTCACCGCGGTGCGCAGCCGGTCGCCCTGCCCGGAGTCCACGAACGGATTGGCCAGCGCGATCACGCCGTTCACCGTCGCCCCGGCGCTGGTGAGCGCCCTGGTTACCGCGCCGACATCGCCGCCGTCGGCATCGGGGGTGGTGAATACCAGCACGCTGCGATCGGCCAGGGTGCCGCCGAGCAGCCGCCCCTGCGCCCCCGAGAGAAAGGCATCGGACGCGGCGAGCTCACCGGATAGGCGCGCGTTCTGCGCGGTCAGCGCGTCCACCTTCGGCTGTAGGTCGCCGTGCCCCGGGCGCAGCGAACCCAGCACGCCCGAATGCGCGCCGAGCACCAGTCCGATCGCCAGCGCGAGGAAGATCCCCGCGATCGAGACGGCATGCTGGCGTAACGAAATCACTTGTCCCCCTTCAGTGTTGTCTGTTCAGCAACTGATGCGCCCAGCCCTTGGCGTGATGCCAGGCCACGTATGCCCAATCGGTCGCCTGACCGCCCATATGCGAGGCGAGCACCGCGACGATCAGCGCAACCAGGGCGGCCAGCACCACCAGCGCCACCGCCCACCCCGAGGACCGGTTGCGGTACAGCGTCGCAACGGCCTTCGCGTCCATCAGCTTCGGCGCGGTCTTGAGCCGGGTCAGGAACGTGGCCGCATTGGATTCGCGGCGGCCGCGATCGAAGAAATCGTCCAGCGAGGCCGCCGCACCGCAGGTGATGATGAGCGCCGCGCCGTGGTGATCGGCCAGCAGCAGCGCCAGATCCGGGGCGGACCCCGACGACGGGAAGGTGGTCGCGCCGATGCCCAGGTCCTGGATGCGCTCCAAACCCTTGGCGTGCCCATCGGTGTCGGCGGGCAGGATCACCTCGGCGCCGGATTTGAGGGTCGTGGCGGTGATCTCCTCCGGATCGCCGACGATCAGATCCGGCCGGTAGCCGCAGCGGGTGAGCGTATCCGCCCCGCGGCCGACCCCCACCAGAATCGGCGCGTACTCCTTGATGAACGGCTTGAGCGCGCGCAGATCCTCGTGATGCTCCGGGCCGTCGGCCACCACGACGACATGCCGGTTGCGCATGCTCAGGGTGAGTTCGGGCACCCCGAAACCATCGATCAGCAGCGCACTCTCGGTGCGGATGAACTCGATCGTATTGCCCGCGAACGCCTCCAGATGATCGGCGAGGCCGTTTCTCGCGGCGATCATCCGCTCGGCGATCGCCGCCTCGGTGAGCTCGATGCCCTCGACCAGCGCCTCGGGCTCCTTCTTGGTGAGCTTGTCGGCATAGACGACACCGGCGGCGATGCGGACCTTAGCGCCGTCCTTGATCTTGGCGAATGCGTCGTTGGAGACCGCGTCCAGCAGCAGGATTCCGTTGGCCACCAGCACCTCCGGTCCCAGGTTGGGATAGCGCCCGGAGATCGATGGGGAGGCGTTGAGCACCGCCGCCACGCCCGCCTCGACGAGCCGGTCGGCGGTGAGCCGGTCCAGGTCCATCTCGTCGAGCACCACGACATCGCCCGGCCCCACCCGCTCGAGTAGACGCCGGGTGTTGCGATCGACCCGGGCCATGCCGGTCAGACCCGGCAGCGTTTCGTTGGTCTTCGACAACAGCGCCAGCATCTTCATGGCATCCGATGGTGATCGCGAACTCTCAACCTTTGCTGGAGGCGCGCCGCGCGTGCTGACACTTTCGTCACCGTGTAGTCGGTGACACTTCGCACATCGGACAGAACAGATACCGATATGCTGTGCCGGCGGCCCAGTGCCTACCCACCCCGCCGGCTCCGCAAGCTCCGCCGGCTCACCATCCCCGTTGATGCGACCCAGGGTCACAGCAACCGTGGTCCGCGGCCGCACCGGACCCGAAGGAGATTCGCCCATGGCAAGCACCACGATCGATACGGTGATTTCGGCACCTCGTGACGTCGTCTACAAGCTGTTCACCGAGCGCGACAGCCTGAACGAATATCTGCCGATCAAGTTCACCCTGAAAAAGCCCGGCGGCACCGAACGCTCCGGCGTGGGCGCGCGGTACCTGGTCGGCCTGGCCGGCGTGGGCGTCACCGAGGAGACCACCACCCTGGTGCCCGGCGAGCGCATGGAATACCGGATCGTCGCCGGAGCCCCGGTGCGACGCCACGTCGGCATCATCACCTTCGCCGACGCCGACGGCGGCACCCTGGTCTCCTACCGCATGGAATCCGAGCCGAAATTCCCCGTCCCGGACCGCCTCACCGAACTCGCCCTGCGCGGCCTGATCAACCCCTTCCTCTCCGCCGCCCGCAAGGCCACCGCGAAATAGGCCGGGTCCACACACATTCGGCAGGCCCTCAGCTCGCCGCGGGCGCCGCTTCCTTCTCCGAGCGGGCCGTGGCCAGCAACTCCTCGGCGTGCGCGCGGCCGGTCTCGGTGTCGTCGAGGCCGGCCAGCATGCGGGCCAGCTCCACGACGCGCTCGTCGGTGGTGAGCGCGTGGACGCCGCTGTTGACGCCCTTGCCGTCGTCGACCTTGTCGACCACCAGATGGGTGTCGGCGAAAGCCGCCACCTGCGGCAGATGGGTCACCACGATCACCTGATGGGTGCGGGCCAGGCGGGCCAGGCGGCGGCCGATCTCCACCGCGGCCCGCCCGCCGACACCGGCGTCGACCTCGTCGAACACCATGGTGCTGCCGTGTTCGGAACTGGCCAGCACCACCTCGAGGGCCAGCATCACTCGGGACAGCTCACCGCCCGACGCGCTGCGGCTCAGCGGCAGCGACTGCGCCCCCGAATGCGCCGACAGCCGGAACTCCACCTCGTCGACGCCGCCGGATCCGGCATGTAATTCGCTGCCGCCCAGCGTGATCGGCGCCGAATCCTGCGCGCTCGCGGGCACCGGCCGCACCTGCACCTCGAGTTTCGCCCGGCCCATCGCCAACCCGCCCAGCTCGGCGCTCACCGCGGCGGCCAGCTTCTTGGCGGCCTTGGTGCGCGCGGCGGTGAGCTTGCGCGCGGTCTCGCGCACCTGCTCGGCGGCGGATTCGACCTCGGCGGCCAGCGCGGCCAGCGCCTCGTCGGAGACGTCCAGGGAGTCCAGGCGCCCGCGCGCATCCTGCGCCCAGGCCAGCACGCCGTCGATATCGGGCGCGTATTTCCTTGTCAGCGTCTTCAATTCGGCCTGCCGGTTGAGCAGGGAATCCAGCGCGCCCGGATCCGACGGCAGATCCGAGAGGTAGGTGCTCAGCTCGGTGGTCAGATCGACCACCACCGAGATCGCATCGCCCAGCCGGGGCGACAGGTCCGCCAGCGCGCGATCCTCGGACGAATCCAGCCGCGCCCGCGCCGCGCCCAGCAGATCCAGCGCGCCCGAACCCTCGCCGGGCCCGTCGGCCGGACCGGCCAGCGCATCGTGCGCGGCGGTCGCCGCATCCCGCAGCGAATCCAGATCCGACAGGCGCAGCACCTCGGCGACGATCCGCACATCCTCCCCGGGTTCCGGTGTCAGGGAATCGATTTCGTCCAGCGAATGCTTCAGCCGGTCGGCCTCGAGCGCCAGTTCCCGGCTGCGCGCGGTGCGCTCGAGCAGTTCGGTGCGGGTCTGCAGCCAGGTGCGGCGGGCCAGCCGGTACTTGCGCAGCAGCGCGGCGATCGGCTCTCCTGCGAACTGGTCCAGGGCCTGCAGCTGCTGGTCGGGGCGCTGCAGCCGCAGTTGATCGTTCTGGCCGTGCACCGTCAGCAGCGGGGCGGTGAAATCCGACAGCACCGCCGCGGGCACGCTGCGGCCACCCAGATGCGCGCGCGAGCGGCCGTCGCTGCCGACGGTGCGCACGGCGATGATGCTGCCGTCGTCGTCGCGGTGCGCCCCGGCCGATTCCAGCACCTTCTCGACCTCGTCGCGGGCGCCGTCGTGCACCTCCTCGACGGTGAACCGGCCCTCTACCACCGCGCGCGCGGCGCCGCGGCGCACCCGCCCGGCATCGGCGCGGGCCCCGCCCAGCAGGTGCAGGCTGGTCACCACCATCGTCTTGCCGGCGCCGGTCTCACCGGTCAGGCAGGTCAGCCCCGCATGAAATTGCGCGGTGGCGGTGGATATGACACCAAGACCGTCAATCCTGATCTCTGTCAGCACGAGTGCTCTCCGTCTCCGTTCGGCCTCGCCAGCCTGTCACGGGCAACTGGAATTTGCGCACCATCCGGTCGGCGAAGGGCGCGGAATCCAACCGCACCCAATGCACCGGCTCGGCGCCGCGGATCGCCTCGAACCGGGCGCCCCGCGGCAGCGCCAGGGTGCGGCGGCCGTCCAGGAATACCACCGCATCATGCCCGCCCGCAACGGTTTCCACCGCGATCCGCGACTGCGGGCTGGTCACCAGCGGGCGCGCGAACAGGGCATGGGCGTTGCTCGGGATCACCAGCAGCGCCTCCAGTTCCGGCCACACCACCGGGCCGCCGGCGGAGAACGCATAGGCGGTGGAGCCGGTCGGGGTCGCGATCAGCACCCCGTCGCAGCCGAACTGCGATACGGGGCGGCCATCGACCTCCAGCACCAACTCCAGCACGCCCATGCGGGCGGCATTCTCGATACTGGCCTCGTTCAGGGCCCAGCCGCGTTCCACGACTACATCATCGACCCGGACACTGACATCTATCGTCATCCGCTGCTCGAGGCGGTAGTCGCCGTGCACAACCTGGGCCAGCGCCTCGTCCAGATGGTCGGCCTCGGCCTCGGTGAGAAATCCGATGCGGCCCAGGTTGATTCCCAGCACCGGCACCCGGGCGGGACGGGCCATCTCGGCCGCGCGCAGGAAGGTGCCGTCGCCGCCGAGCGCGAGCACCATCTCGCAGCCCACGGCGGCCTCGGGGCCGTGCGCCACCATCCGCACCGGATAGCCGTCCGGCTCGCCGGTCTCGTCACAGTCGAGCCTGGTGCTGTCCGCCTCGTCCGCGAGCACCCGCAGGCCGATGCCCGCGTCGTCGAAGATCTTCGCCACCCGATGCGCGGTCTCGGTGAGTTCGGGGCGGCCGGGGTGGGCGACCAGCAGGATATCCCGATTCACAGTGGTCACTGCGGGCCGTCCTGAACCGCGCGCTCCACCAGCGCATTCACATCCACGTCTACTCCGCGCTCAGTATCCATACCTACCCCCGCCCCACCGCCCCGGTCGTTGCACAACCACAGGAAATATTCGACATTGCCGGACGGTCCGGGCAGCGGGCTGGCCACGACACCCCGGGTGCGCAGGCCAAGATCCGCCGCGGCGGATGCCACCGCGCGCACCGATTCGGCCCGCAATGCCGGATCCCGCACCACACCGCCGGAGCCTACCCGCTCCTTACCGACCTCGAATTGCGGTTTCACCATCGGCAGCAGGTCCGCACCGGGCGCGCAGCAGCGGGCCAGCGCGGGCAGCACCAGCCCCAGGGAGATGAACGACAGATCCGCCACGACCAGCTCGACGGCCCCGCCGATGCCGTCGGGCTCGAGGGCGCGGACGTTGGTGCGATCGAAGATCCGCACCCGCTCGTCGTTCTGCAACCGCCAGATCAGCTGGCCGTAGCCCACATCCACCGCGGCCACCTCGCGCGCGCCGCGATTCAACAGCACATCGGTGAATCCGCCGGTCGAAGCGCCGGCATCGAGGCAGCGTCGCCCGGACACCGCCAGCCCCTGCGGTTCAAACGCTTCGAGCGCGCCGAGCAGCTTGTGCGCACCGCGCGAGGCCCACTGCACCTCGTCGGGCTCCTCGCGCACCAACAGCGGGGCGCCCGTCTCCACCGCCGTGGCCGGTTTCACCGCAACCGTGCCGTTGATCAGGACCCGGCCCGCACCGATCAGCTCGACCGCGTGCTCACGCGAGCGTGCCAATCCGCGGCGAACCAATTCTGCGTCCACCCGAGCGCGCCTGCCCACCTCAGATCTTGTCCACCGTCGCCAGCGCCTGGACCAGGACCTCGTGCGCCTGCTCCAGGATGTGGGCCCGACGGGTGATATCGGTGCCCGCACTCGCCGACTCGATACCGCCTCGGTCGGCCGGCGGCGGCGCGGCCAGCTCCCGCGGATGCCGCGCTCCGGCAGTCAGTTCCGCAAGCAGCGCGTCGACCTCCGCCCGCACCGCCGCCGGATCGGCGAATTCCGCCGGATCGGTGCCCGCCAGGTGCTGCCCGGGCACCGGAACCCCCGGCCGGGGCCCGGCCGGGCCCGGCGTCTGCGCATGTGGCATCGGCATAGTCATGGTGCCGACAACGCTACCGGAGTCGAGATTCGAACACACGTACCAGGCGGGTTATGGGGCGGGCTCCCCCTCAATTTCTGGTTGGTATTTCCGCACTGTCAGCCACGACAAGGACACTCGATGATTCCGGACCACCGGGGACTCACCCTCCCGAGCTTCACGGCACCTCCGTCGGCCAACCGAGAGATCGCCGCGCCAACCTCCGCACCCCACCGCCCGCCTCCGCCGCTCCCGCTGATCCGCTCGCACCGCGCGGCGACCGACCTGCTTGCTATCCGTACCCTCGACAATCATGGCCGGGTATTCGACCGGCCGATCTATCGCGCGCTGGGCTGGGAACCGTTCGACCGCCTCGAATGGCGGATCGCCGCGGATGTGGTGCTGCTGGTGCGCAGCGACAGCGGCGCGGCGAGCATCAACCGGGAGAGCCGTCTTTTCCTGCCCGCGAGCCTCAGGCGCGCAATCAGAGCAAGTGCCGGCGACAAGATTCTCCTCGCCGCACTGGTCACCGTCCGGACCCTGATAGTGATTCCACCGCGGGTGCTGGACGAGATGATCGCGGACACGATCGCCGGTGCCGTCGCGGGAGACCAGCATGGTCGATGAAGCCGATCGCCAGGCAGCCCTACGGGTGCTCGAAAGTCTTGGCGTGACACCGGAAGCATTGTTGGGTCAGGTACAGCTGACCTCACGCTCGACACCTACATTCGGAGATTACATTCCGCTTCTCCTCGCGACCATGCCAGCGGGCGCAACTCGGAACCATTACAAGAGTTACTGGACGAAACTTCTTGCGCAGCCGGGCTGGCCCGAGCGAAGAATCGACGAGCCAACCTTTTCAGACTTCGACGCGCTCTTATTCAAGATCAAGGCTTCTCGACGAATATCTGCCAATTCTCGCGACGGAAGCGCGGTCGTCGCACACACGGTCAGCGCGCTCCGCTATCTCTACAAGCGCGCAGTAAACGACCGTTTGATACCACCTGACCGCAATCTCGCCGCCAGGATTCCGAAGCCTCGCCAGCAGCCCTCGAATCGCCGCGCACTCAGCAACGACCTGCTTTCGACGATAATTGACATCGCCGATCGGACCGGGAATGATCCGGACCTCGATACACTAGTCCTCCGCCTCCATATCGAGACGGCTTGCCGGAGAGCTGGTGCGGTCGCACTACAGCGCCCGGACCTCGATCCCGTCGACTGCATCATCCGGCTCCGCGAAAAAGGCGGAACAGATTTCTGGCAACCTATTTCACCTACACTGATGGCAGGCCTGATTCGACACCACGAGGGCCGTAGCGGCAAACAGACGGAGGCCGTGCTGCGCTACCGCAACGGGAAACCGATGGGGTACGGCCGCTATGACTACCTTATTGCCAGGATACGCACACACGTGCCACAGGCCGCAATACACAACATTAGCATTCACTGGATCCGGCACACCACATTGACGTACGTCGAGAGGAATTTCGGCCCAGCCGTGACGCGAGCATTTGCTCGCCACAGTGAGAATTCCGGAACAGTAACCGACATATACACAAAGGTGACCATCGAGGAAATCGCCGACGTAGTCGCATCCTTGACCGGCGAACCGCATCCCCTTGCACTGCACAATAACCACGCACCCTGACCATATGATCCGATCCATGGTCTGGGCGGCGAATCGGACTCCTGAGAGGAGACTCCTTCTTGCTTTGAGCTGGTAAAATCAACGTCCGGCATGTCCCAATCGATTCCTGTAGGTTCCCATCGATTCGATGTGAGCAGCAGGATAATGACCCGGAGTACCGGCGCTGCTCGCAGAGACATGAGCGTGTCCGTTGCCATCAGGCGAGTTGCGATTCTCGCCGGTCCCGGAGGTCCGGCGCTGCGGATCGGTGCTCGTCAGAGCATGCACCAGTGTCGAGTTGCGATTCTCGCCGGTCCGGAGGTCCGGCGCTGCGCCGAAGCTCGCGCTGCACGGTGACGCGCACATCAAGTTGCGATTCTCGCCAGCCCCTGCAGGACCGGCGCTGCTGTGACTCAGCCCGGCCAGTTCTTGCCGCGGGCCATGTTGCGATTCACGCCAGTCCAGGAGGTCCGGCGCTGCCTGCAGGTACTGGTCGCGGCCCTCACCGAGACCCTGTTGCGATTCTCGCCGGTCCCGAAGGTCCAGCGCTGCCCCCGGACGGGGCAGGCGTCGTCGGTGCGGCGGGGAAGTTGCGATTCTCACCGGTCCCGAAGGTCCGGCGCTGCCACCACATCATGCAGCGGCACTGCGCATGTCTAGCCGTTGCGATTCTCGCCGTCCCGAAGGTCCGGCGCTGCTGCGGCGAACCAGTCGCCCACGAACCTCGTTGCTGTTGCGATTCTCGCCGGTCCCGAAGGTCCGGCGCTGCTGTTCGGCCTGGTTGACCGTGCTCTGTGTCCACGGGTTGCGATTCTCGCCGGTCCCGAAGGTCCGGCGCTGCTCGGGACGATGCCCCAGGTGCCACCGTCGCAAGTCGTTGCGATTCTCGCCGGTCCCGGAGGTCCGGCGCTGCCCGGCCCGCCGCGCCGACGACGCGGAGATCGATGCAGTTGCGATTCTCGCCGGTCCCGGAGGTCCGGCGCTGCCGCCGACTGTCACTCAGCGACGCAAACCTGACCGGCGCAGATCTCAGCGACGCGATATTAGCTGGCGCGAAACTAACCAGCGCGAAACTAATCAGAACGAACCTGTGTGGTGCGGACCTCACCAACGCAGACCTCACCGATGTCATAAAGGATGACAAGACTTGTTGGTCAGGGGCCGCGAACTGAATTGGGCAAGACCGGAGGCCGCCATGGTGGCGGGTTGGGGCGACGCAGATCACAGCGTGTCCGACGAGGGTACTGCCTGGCCGTCACTGTGACACCTACAGTCCGCGGTGCCCATACGCTGGCGAGTCCACAGCTTTGCGGTCACCGAGGCCGGACAGGTCCTCAACCTAGGCGCGGTCGTCAACTTCAAGAAGATCCACCGCCTGTGGCACGAGGAAGGTCTACGGGTCCGCGAACATCATCCTCGCAAACGAGCAGGGTATCCTCGGCGCCGCAAACGGCACCGTCACATAACCGATGTCACGATCTACGGCTGGAGTGCTAGAATTGCGAATGGCTGAGCATCTATTACTATCTCATTCCCCGTATTGTTAGATTGTTAGCAGCCAGGGATCGCTTACCATTCGTCGATTCGTTCAAGTTCGACATCATCAATAAGTGCACATAATGCGTCCGGATCCATACACGCAAGAAGATCAATCCCTCGTATTTCATCTAATGTCCACGCGTAAGCTAACAACTTGCGAGCACGACCATCTTGTGCACAATTATTCCACGAACGTGCTATATCGATCAGCCTTACCGCCCTGTCGGAATCAGACACGATCGATAATACCGAGGATTCAGCTTTAGCTGCGGCATGCGAAGCCCTCCCCACGTCGCCAATTTTCACCCACATGTTTACAATGAGCGACAATGCCAGGCAGCGTTGAGAATCTGATACTATCATTAGCGCTTCCGATTCCGCACGAACACCAAGAGCGACGGCGTTCTCAGTGTGGCCTATGCGGGCAAGTGCACCAGCCGCTACAGCAAGGGCGATAGCCCGACGATCCCTTGAGCTCATCGAATTGGCGGAATTACCGACCCGTTTTGCCGCTCTGAGCGCACTCTTCTTATCGTCTATCGTTGCATACATCTCGGCGGCTTGAGCGAAAGTGTTAATCCATACGTCCGAAAAATCTATACTCTCAAACTTATTTGCGATCTTGACTGCATAGTCAACGGCAGCTTGAGATGCTTCGCGCAGGCTAACTTCCGTTAGGCGTCGGGCGATAGTTAGAGACATTTCCGCGAGGCCTACAGCACGGTATGTGTCCACAATTTCTAGATCGACGATCAAATCTAGCATGATTGTACGGGCAAGCTCACCTGCGTTATTAAGCCGCCCGGTTGCTGCGAGTAAGTTAGCGATCGACGCCAATATTTCGGATCCAAATCGATCGGCAATATCAAAGTTCCAACTTCGAACTATACTCGCCGCATCGCTTTGGCGTCCTGCCTCAAGATAGACTTCAACTATCGGTATCGTTCTCTCGATAAAATACCAATCATCATTCAAACTCTCGATTTCATTATCTCGCACGTCTGTTAGTGCCCGCATCGCAAGGTCGCATGCCTCCGTCGACCGGCCGGCACCAGCGAGAGCTTTTGCGATCTCTATGATATCAATGAATCCTGACGTCCACTCCTCTTCCTGGACATGTGCACTACTCTCGGCTGCTGAGGCAATTTCGATTGCGCGATCTGTATCACCCATCCGGATGAGAGTTCGGGCTAGGGCCGGATATACTTCCGGGTCTGAGCCATAGAAGCTGCGGGAAGCTGCCACTTCAGCAGAAGTAGCAACTTCACGCGCCATTTCTGCATCAACCGAAGAATAGGTTCCGGCAAGACGTATTAGCTCGATTGCGGCACCTTGGTCCCAATGATCATCATATGATTCTGCAATATCAAGCGCTTCACGGGTGAATTCGCGAGCACGCTTGTCCAGGCCACCCACGAGTAGGGTCCGTGCCATTATCGCAGCTAGTCCGGCCCTTGTGTCATCTCGACGTGAACCCCGCAATGATGCCTGCATAACCGTTGCCTTGTATGTCCACTCAGCCTCCATGATTGTTCGGGCAGCCATGTTATAGTTTTTTGCGCCAGCGAATGCTCGCGATGCGCCACATATTGCTATAGTCTTCAAATACGGATTTGCATTGATTGATTGCGCAATTTTATGTGCACGCGAAGCCATCAGGGAAGCGCGGGTTGCATCGCCCAATATCACGAATACGAAGGCGGCAACAGAATATATCTCATTGCGCAAGGGAGCCATTTCCGGCTTAATTGCTGTAGATAATTTTATGGCCCTCTCTGTAAGGTGTCGTGCTCGTTCAGTGTCTTGAGCCTCTGCAGCAGACCGTGCTAGAAGTACCATCGCGAGAGAACGATCCCAGATAAGTGGGATTGACTTTATAATCAACTCGGACTGTGCAATAATTTGTTGCGCATTGGATAACTCGCCTCTCGCCGCTAGTACGCATGCTATCTCCGCAAGTGCCTCGACCCGTTCACGCCGATTCGGTAACACATTAGCCATTGCTTCAGCGCGTAATGTGTGACCAAAATATGCTAGAACTGCTGGAAGCTCAGGCGATATACTGGTGTTCCGCTGCCGAAGCATCGTTTTATGCAGTTCAAGCTTGACCATTACGTAAAGATTTGGTTTCGCCTCCTGTAGCATCAGAGCTTCCGCCGCTTGAATTTCGTTCAAGGCATTTGCGTCGCCACCTGTAGTCTCCAACATGCGATCATGACGATTCCGATCGGTCGCTATAGACGACAATAGCTCGGCATCTTTTATGGCTTCGAGCATTTGAGGATATCCGCGAAGCAGATAGTACGGAGTGCCTTCTGGCCAGTTCTCTTTCTGGTACCGATGCGACCATTCATGGATAATCGCCCGATAGCTTTCTATTTCCGATTCTCCCAGGAGCGTCTCAGCTTGAGATTGTAGAGCGTCATGCGCGAACAAATAAACAGTCTCAAAGGAAGTCCAGGATATTTGTATTTGTCTTCCTACAAAACTTCTGCCAGCTATCCTTCCAAGTAATTCGTTGATTCTGTATGGAGCCAGCGAAGTCAGACTCGATAAATCCTCTTTTGTCAGACCACCCAATGCAGCTGCGACCAGACCGAGAAGCGTGCGAGTGCCCTCATCTTGAGAACTCAACAGGCTCTGAAGTTCGTCTTCTGCACTAATTCGAATATATTGCGCATATGGTGATGATATTAGTTCTCGTGTGGTGCATAGGCGCAGGGGATGATCTCCGACGACATCATGAGGAATCGTTGGATCCGGACGCGAGGCCACGACGACCTTTAGGGAAGTGGGGATTAGCCGAGGAAGTAGAGAGGCGATACTCGGTTTCCCCTGATCTTCATCGAGCCCGTCTACAACCAGAACCAGTGTTCTTCCACGTGACTGAGATAACTCCGATGCCATATTCAGTAAGTGACGTCGGTAACCGTCCCGTGCGGCGGGTGCTGGCGAGGAAGGAAGTTGCAATCCAAGTAGTTCAGATAATTGCTCGATCAGTATCTCGGTAAAGGCGACGTGATTGGCTTGTGACGCAAGTCTTCGAGTAACGAAGAAGCAGATAATATCGACTTCCGGCGGTGGGTGAAGTGTAAACCACGATAGAAGCGCGGTTTTTCCAGCCCACGGCCCTGCTCGCCACCACAAGTATGGCGCATTGCCACGACAGAATTCCTCTAATACTTCTATATCGTCGTCGCGGCCGAGTAGGTCCTCCGGAGATATATCTGAAACTTGCGCCAGGTATGCCGAGTTTACAGGTCGTTGCGTACTCTCTGCATAGAAATTTCCGTGAAGGTGTTGCACCGCGACACTCGATCCAGTCGCGACGATTGAGTGAGATGGTGAGCCTACTCGTTGGTCCTCTCCGTAACTCGCCAGGCTCCCGGCCGCGGCTAAATCGTTTCCGCGTCCGGGACGGTAGGGGTTTCACGCGCTCCAACTGCAATTCCGCCCGCGGCATTTATCGAGTTGCCTGCGATGCTGCCATGGTCGGCCGTGATCGAGCTATCCCCGCCGACCGCAGTTGCTCCATTATCCGCTATAATGATGCGGTCGGCTTTCTCCACTTCCTTGATTTTTGTTATGGCCAATTGGAGCCGCTCGGCGAAATCTGGATCTCCCACCGCAGCGTCTCGGATTTCCCCTTCAACAGCCGTTCGAGTCGAAACTGTTGTGCCGCCAAGCTCAGTCACCTGGTCTTCGAGGGCTGTGAGAGCTGACCCCGGAGATAGCCTGTCAGCAACGATATTATGCAGTTGGTCTAGCGCAGTGTCAATAGCCCAATCGACTTCAGTGTTGGCCCGTTCTCCGACTCGCCGAGCCTTGTTTGCGACCCAAGCGATCAAGTAGCCGACTGCCACTGATTCAACAATCATCGAACCTCCCTACCTGTGCAACTCTATGACATCGGGCCCTCAAGACTCCGACCTCGGGGCTGACAGCCTAGATGGAAGCTTAGTCGTCGGGTCGAACTTGGGGGTTGAATCGCTCCATATCTGAGTTGTCACTGAACCGTCACGGATAAGGGACCGGCTTCGGTGTCAGACCAGCGCCGGTCGGCGTGGCAGGTTTTGAGCGTAATACGTGGCTTCGTACTCGGCCGGTGTCAGGTAGTCCAGCCGCGAGTGCAGACGGGCGTTGTTGTACCAGTCGCACCATTCCATGAGCGCGAATTCGACCGCGGTGAGGGTCTTGAACGGGCCGTGCCGGTTGACGACCTCGGTCTTGAACAACCCGATGATCGATTCCGCCAGGGCGTTGTCATAGGCATCACCCACCGATCCTATCGACGCCGAGAGGCCTTGCAGAGCAAGCGATTCAGTGAATTTCACAGACGTGTACTGACTGCCGGCGTCGCTGTGGTGGATCAGTCCGGGCTCGATCGGGTGCCCGTAGTGACCCCGCCGCCACACGGCCATGTTGAGCGCTTTGGACACCAGCGCGGTCGTCTTCGTGCTCGCTGTAGTCCAGCCGACGATCGCGCGAGAATAGGCGTCGAACACGAACGCCACGTACGCCCACCCGGTCCAGGTCGACACATACGTGAAGTCGGCCACCCACACCAGGTTTGGGGCGTCGGCGGTGAAGTCGCGGTTGAGCTTGTCACCGGCGCGCACCCCGTTCTTGCCCGGGATCGTGGTCCGATGTTTGCGGCCTCTGACCACGCCGTTCATGCCCAATTCGCGCATGATCCGGTCCACGGTGCAGAACGCCACGTCGTGTCCGCGGCGGCGCAGGTAGCGGGTCATCTTCCGCCGCCCGTACATGTGCTCTGGTGTATCCTGGAGATCTCGTAATATGTTCTCCACGTGGGCATCTGCGATGTCGCGAGCAGCCGGCGGTCGCCGACGTGCCTTGCGGTAGGTTCTCGGCGCGATCTGCACCCCGTGCGCGCACAGCGCCCGGCAGATCGACTCGACGCCGTAGGCCTCTCGGTATTGGTCGATAAAGCCGACTATCAGAGGCGTCGCGGGTCGAGTTCCCGCGCGAAAAAAGCCGATGCCAATTTCAGAATCTCGTTGGACTGCTTAAGTTCTCGGTTCTCTTTCCGCAACTTCTGCAGTTCGTCACGCTCGGCCGAGGACAGACCGGATGCGGCCTGCTTGCCCGGGCGGGCACCCTGGGCGAGGGCCTTTTTGATCCACACCCGCAACGTCTCGTAGTGCACATCGACCATCGGGCCGATCGCCTGAGCGGCGGCATACGGGGACTCGTATTCATCGAGGTGCTCCAGAGCCAGGCGCACGGCCTTCTCACGGACCTCGGGCGGGTAACGCTTCGACATGATGGGAACCATCTTCCACTAGGAAGAAGCGGCCCCCAACCCGTGACGGTTCA
>Ga0185299_10001437_pt1 | contig 46048 bp, 48 predicted proteins | sample PaiPotPPA55metaG_FD_128002 | JGI IMG/M metagenome (GOLD analysis project Ga0185299, IMG submission 128002) | Iron sulfur acid spring bacterial and archeal communities from Banff, Canada, to study Microbial Dark Matter (Phase II) - Paint Pots PPA... ... | reverse complement strand
ACGACAATCGCTGGGGAGAAAGCTGCCATGTTCGAGGATCAGCGGGGCGGTAACGAAGACGGCCCGGGGGCTGAGGAGGGATTACCCGCCGAGGAAGTCTCGGCGACCGAACAGATCCAGTTCCAGTTCCAGCCGCCGCCTGAGCCACCAGCGCCGACCGACCGGCGGCGCGCCGCGGTGGTGGGCGTGTTGAATCTCAGTGGCCTGGGACTGGGGTACGCGCTGATGCGCCGCTGGGTGGCGGCGACGCTGTGCTGGATCGCGACCGGCATTCTGCTGCTGGTCGCGCTGCCCGTCGAGCCGAGCGGCGTTCCCGGCGGGCTCCTCGTCGTCTACCTGATCGTCCTCGTGCTCGCCGCCGTGCACGGGGCGTTGCGCGGGCTGCGCACCCCGCTGGCCTGGCCACGGCGTCCACAGGTCGCCGCGGCGCTCGCCGTGGTGCTGCTCGCGGTGCCCATCGGCGGAACCGCGCTCTACAGCCAAGCGCATGCGAATGCCGTCCAGCAGATGCTGCTCGGCCAGCTCGACCAGGCCGATCTCCTCGTCTCCGGGACCGCGGGCGAGTCGTTCGCCAGCGCCGAACCGCAGTACAACACGGCGCTGGCGACCTACCAGAATCTGCTCAACAACAACCGCGGCTCGCAGGCCGGTCAGAAGGTTCCCGGCCAACTCGCCGTGTTCTACCAGACCGTCGCCGCCCCGTACGCGCAGCGCGACTACTGCGACGCGATCGCGCCGCTGACCTACCTGCTCGGCCTGTCCGGCACGGTCACCGCCGGCGACCTCGGGTCCCTGGCCACCTGGCCCGACGACCGGCTCGCCACCTCGCTCTACCAATGCGGCGCGGCCGGCCTGGGCACCAGCGGAAACTCCACGGCGACCACGGACCTCGGCCAACTGCTGACCACCTTCCCCACGTCATCCCAGGCCGGCAAGGTCGCACCGGCCGTCGCCGCCGCGATCAACACGGCCGCCAACGGCATCGGCGGGTCGAAGCCCTGCGCGGTGATCCCGACTCTGCAGACTCTCGGCTCTCAGGCCTCGACCTTGGCCGGCAGCACGACCGGCACGGCCGCCGCCTTGCATAAGGATTCAGCTACAGCCAGTGCGGACGTGGAATCCGGCACTTATGCCTGCGGCGTTTCCCAATACAAGAGCGGCGATTTCTCCGACGCTGAAACGACGATGAACAACTTCGCCAGTACATATCCGAACGACCCGAATAAGGCGTTGGCGCAGAACTTCAGCATCGCCGCGCAGATCGCGCAGCAGGAGCCCGCCGCGGGCAAGGTCATACCCACCGTGGCCGCCGGTGACAGCAACAGTGTCACCGTCACGATCCTCAACGACAGCCCCGATCCGATGCAGATCCTCTACACCGGCCCGGTCACCGGCGCCATCACGATCGGGGCCTGCGGTAGTTGCACCACGTACTCCAGCACGCAGGCGGGGCAGCAGAACGCCTGCTCCAACAGCAGCATCACCTATCCGCAGGCCACGATCAACCTACTGCCCGGAACCACCTATTACCTTCAGCAGAACACGGGCGACTCGGGCACGAGCCCCAACACGACCAGCGAACAATACGACGCCGGCAACGCGTACACGGACTGCACCTTCGAGACAAGCATCTTCGGCACGTTGTAGCAGCCGCCAATCCGAACTATGCGAGTTGGTGTGTCCCGTTCGTCTTCACGCGCCGCGTCGGCAGTGTGTGAAGACGAACGGGCCGTTCGCTTCGGTGTCCACGACTTCGAGCTCTGCGTACCGGCTGCTGTCCGGGAACAGGCGTTCGCCGGCGCCGAGCACGGTCGGGACCGTCATCAGCCGGTATTCGTCGATCAGATCCGCGGCGGCGAGCTGGTGCACGATCTGGGTGCTGCCCATGACGAGCACGTCGCGCCGCTCGCTCTTGACCGCCTCGACGACGTCGCCGTCGAGGACGGTCGAGTTCGTCCACGCCGAGACGTCGGTCAGGGTCCTGGTCGCGACCAGTTTGGCGGCGGCGTTCATCCGCTGCGCGAACGCGGTGTCCCGGTGCGGCCACAGCTGCGAGAACGACTGCCAGGTGCCGCGGCCGAACAACAGCGCCCCGGCCTCCAGCAGCTGGCCGATCTTGAACTTGTCGCCGTCGATGGGCTCGCGCCCGTACCGGAGCATCCAGCCGCCGTGCGCGGTGCCCTCGGATCCGGCGGGGTCGGTGATGATTCCGTCCAGGGTGATGTAGCTGATGCAGATGACGCTCATGGTGTGGACCCTTCAGTCCTGTCGGTGTCTGTCACCGGTACCTACCGGCTAGAACGCCAGGACTCATCGGCCCACGGGAAAGTTATTCGGCTGGAAGTAGCGGGGGCAGGCCGAAGGTGTCGAACAGCTGCGGCCCGAAGAACGTGACACTGCTCGTGACCTGGCTCTCGGCGACCGTGAACACCTGCAGGCTGTGTGCCCGGTGTCCGCCGGAAGCCTCGGGGGCGTAGCAGGCGAGGGCGGCCTGGCCGTTGGCGGTGATCGGTTGCGTGACCCAGCCGGTACCGCGCATCCGGAACGCCCGCTCCATGAACAGCCCCCAGTGCTCGCGCCCGCGCAGCCACAGCGCAACCGGCGGCATCTCCATGACCGCGTCGTCGGCCAACAGCCGCACCAGCGCCGGCACGTCTCCGGCCTCGAACGCCCGCGCGTACCGGGCGACGACGGCGCGCTGGTCGGAGTCGTCGGACTCCCGGACCGCGCCGATCTCGGTCACCTCGCGCACGGTGACGCGGGCCCGTTGCAGCGCGCTGTTCACCGCCGCCACCGTGGTCCCCAACTGCTCGGCGACCTCGGCGGCCGAGAAGTCCAGCACCTCGCGCAGCACCAGCACGGCGCGCTGGCGCGCGGGCAGATTCTGGACCGCCGCGACCCAGGCGAGGCGCAGATCGGCCCGCGCCTCCACATCGAAGCGCGCGTCGGGGAACGGTTCCAGCCAGGGGATGTCGAGAGCCGGCGTCAGCGCGGCGCCGACCGGATCATCGGTGGGCGTCCCGAGTCCCGACGGCAGCGGCCGCCGCCCACGGCCTTCGAGCGCGGTCAGGCAGGCGTTGGTGGCGATCCGGTACAGCCAGGTCCGAACTGAAGCGCGCGCCGGATCGTAGCGCTCACGAGCTTTCCAGGCGCGCAGCATCGTCTCCTGCACGACGTCCTCGGCGTCGTGGATCGACCCCAGCATGCGGTAGCAGAAAGCCACCAGCTCTCCCCGGTACAGCTCGAACTCCACCGGGCCATCATCCCGCATACCGGGGCGGGCGGCGTCAGTCAGCCACAACCGTGGTGAGCTCGGCTGCCGCCGGGGCGTCGGCGATGCCGAGGCGCAGGTGCTCGATGTGGTAGACGGCCTGGTCGAGTAGCGCGGCGACGTGGTTGTCGTAGAGGGCGTAGACGATGCTCTTGCCCGCACGCGTGCCGGTGACCAGTCCCAGATTGCGCAGCAGCCGCAGTTGGTGCGAGACGGCGGACTGCTCCATCTCTACCGCCTCGGCCAGCGCCGTCACCGTGCACGGGGCCTCGCGCAGCCGGGTGAGGATCAGCAGCCGGGACGGGGTGGCCAGGGCCTGAAGGGTCGTGGCGACCTTCGCCGCCGAGGCCGCGTCCAGGCGCGTGACCGGCACGACCGGCTCCTGCTCGTGCTCGCGCGCTCCATGGCCCATGTTCGCAGCATACCACCTGGGAACATATGAATAGCTCTTCATGGCTTCTGGTAGATTGACGGGGTCACGTCGATCCGGGCGACCTCGCGTCGCTTCGTTGGGAAGGAGACCGCGGTGCCCACGAGCCTGCTGGAAACCACCGCCGCCCCGATAGCGGCCACACCGCAGGCCCGCGTACCCAAGCGCGCCGGACTGTCCTCGCTGCCCGAGGTGCGCTGGGCCACGCTGGCCACCGCGCTGTTCGCGGTCGGCCTGATCGCCCACTTCGGCCACGGCCCCGCCGCTCTCGCCTGGACGTTTTTCCTCGCCTGCTACGCGGCCGGCGGTTGGGAGCCGGGGCTTGCCGGCGTGCGGGCGCTGCGCGGGAAGACACTGGACGTGGACCTGCTGATGGTCCTCGCGGCGATCGGCGCCGCCGCCGTCGGCCAGGTGCTGGACGGCGGGCTGCTGATCGTCATCTTCGCCACCTCCGGCGCCCTGGAAGCGGTCGCGACCCACCGCACCGAGCAGGCCGTGCGTGGCCTGCTCGACCTCGCTCCCGAGCAGGCAACGCGCCTCGACGAGGCCGGCGACGAGCAGGTCGTGGACGCCGCGAATCTGCAGATCGGCGACGTAATCCTGGTACGTCCGGGCGAGCGCATCGGCGCCGACGGCCAGGTCCTTTCCGGTTCCAGCGACGTGGATCAGGCTACGATCACCGGCGAGCCGCTGCCGGTGGCGAAGAACGCGGGGGACGAGGTGTTCGCCGGAACGCTCAACGGCACCGGAGCGCTGCGGGTGCGGGTGGACCGGGACGCGTCGGACACCGTCGTAGCCCGCATCGTCGCCATGGTCGAGCAGGCTTCTGCGACCAAGGCCAAGACCCAGCTGTTCATCGAGAAGGTCGAGCAGCGCTACTCCATCGGCATGGTCACAGCCACCCTGCTGCTGTTCGCGATCCCGCTGATCGCGGGCACCGCGTTCCAGCCCACGCTGCTGCGTGCGATGACCTTCATGATCGTCGCCTCGCCCTGCGCGGTCGTGCTCGCGACCATGCCCCCGCTGCTCGCCGCGATGGCCAACGCCGGACGCCACGGCGTCCTGGTCAAATCCGCCGTCGTGATGGAGCAGCTCGGCACCACGACCCAGGTCGCGTTCGACAAGACCGGCACGCTGACCGAGGGCGCCCCCCGCCTTGCCGAGATCAGGGTTCTGTCCAGCGCCGGGTTGGCCGAGAACGAGATCCTCGCCCTGGCCGCCGCGGCGGAGAACCCCTCCGAGCACCCGCTCGGGCGCGCCGTGGTCACCGCCGCGCACGAAGCCGGGCTGAGCATCGCGCACGCCGAGGAGTTCAACGCGGCTCCGGGCCGGGGCGTCAGTGCCCTGATCGACGGCCGTCGGGTCGAGATCGGCAGCCCGCGCCACCTGCTCGAACTCGACGACGCCTCGTCCGCCGAGGCCGCCAAGCATGTCGCAGAGCTCGAAGACGACGGGCAGACCGCCGCCGTGGTCCGGGTGGACCGCGCCGTGGTCGCGCTGCTCGGGATCGCCGACCGCACCCGCCCGGCCGCCGCCGGAGCCATCGCCCGCATCCACGCCGTCACCGGCACCGCCCCGATCCTGCTCACCGGCGACAACCAGCGCGCCGCAGCACGTCTCGCCGAGCAGGTCGGCATCACCGACATACGCGCGGGTCTGCTGCCCGAGGACAAGGTAGACGCGGTCAAGGCGCTCGAAGCCCAGGACCAGCGCGTCCTGCTCGTCGGCGACGGGGTCAACGACGCTCCGGCACTCGCCGCCGCGCACACCGGGATCGCGATGGGCCGCGCGGGCTCCGATCTCGCCCTGGATACGGCCGATGCGGTGATCATGCGCGACGACCTGGCCACCGTCCCCGCCGTGATCGCCCTCTCCCGCCGCGCCCGCCGCGTCGTGACCGCCAACCTCGTGATCGCCGGCACGATCATCGCCGCACTCGTGGTCTGGGACCTGGCCGGACACCTGCCGCTGCCCCTCGGCGTGCTCGGGCACGAAGGCTCCACCGTCATCGTCGGCCTCAATGGCCTGCGACTGCTACACGCCTCCGTCTGGCGCAAAGCCCTGATCGGCGGCCGGTGAGACAGAAGGCTAACTCCGACCACCATACTCATGTATGACATAACGGCATGAATGCCACTTTCCCTACTTCAGCCGTTTAGCATCTGCGCCATGGCAGAACAATGGCACGTAACAGCATTCCTCGCGCCGTCGGAGGGCTCCGGCGATCAGTCGCAGCTCGACTCGGTACGTGAGCTTCGGGCGCGGATTCTGTTCGATCGCGGTCGTCGGCCGGCTTTCCTAGGTCCGCAGGGGGTTCATGCCGACGCCCAGGATCTCGACCACGGCGCCTGGCATTTCATCGCCCGCCGTGAGCCGAACGGACCACCACTCGGCTACGTACGGCTGTGCCCCGCCCAGATCGGCGACCTGTTCCAGTCCCGGGCCTTCATGGGGCCGGAAGCCTACGAGCGGCTGCTGGCGGCGGAGGGCTACCCGGTCTCGTCAGTGTTCGAGCACAGCCGACTCGTCGTCGAGCACCGGGCCCGCAAGCTGGGACTCGGCGTCTACCTGAACGCGTGGGCGATCGCGGCGGCGCACGAACTCGGCGCGCAGGCGATGATCGGCACCTCGGGCACGAAGGACGGCCAGGACCTCTTCCATGCGCGCTTCGGCTTCCTGCCGGTGCCCGGCACCCGCCGCTACGTCGAGCAGTACACCGAAGATGTGGTGATCCTGCTGCACAGGACCGCCGACGGCGCGGGAGAGCACACCGGGCTCGTCGACCGGCTGCGGCCGAAGTTCGCCGACCTGGCCGCCGGGGGTTTCCCACGCCAGGCCGTCAAGGCACCGCTCACGGTGGGACGACCCGCTCCCGAGGGTCTGGTCGAGCAGCCCGGAGCCGTCGAGCGCGACGCGTGGCGTCCGGTGCTGTTCGATCCCGCTCTCCAGGCCGATCTCGACGCGCTGAGCACGCTGCTGGCGAGCGGCGCGGTGCGCGAGGTGCACGACACGATCGAGGATCAGCTCGTCGAACTGGTCCGCAGCCGTGAGCCCTCCTGCACCGACCCGGCGGAGATGAGTCGCAAGAAGCAAGAACAGCTCGCCGGACTCGCCGCGTGGGAGTACGGCACCTGGGTCTGGTATCCGTGGTCCGGGCGTCTGGTGCACGTCCTGCCGCGCGAGGAGTTCCGGCTGGTGCGCACCGATCGGAACCGGGGCAAGATCGAGCGGCCCGAGCAGCGACGCCTGCTCGCCAAGCGGATCGGGATCGTCGGGCTGTCGGTGGGCAACAGCGCCGCGGTCACCTTCGCCCTGGAGGGCATCGGCGGGGCGTACAAGCTGGCGGACTTCGACGAGTTCGGCTTGTCGAATCTGAACCGGCTGCGCGCGGGCGTCCACCACCTGGGCGTCAACAAGGCGGTCATCACGGCGCGGCAGATGTACGAGATCGATCCCTACCTGGAGATCGAGATCCACCGCGACGGGCTGACCGAGGAGAGTATCGAAGAGTTCTTCACCGGTGGCGGTGGACGCCTGGACCTGCTGGTCGAGGAGTGCGATACGCCGTGGGCGAAGATCGCCGCCCGGGAGTACGCCCGTGAACTGGGCATCCCGGTGATCATGGACTGCAACGACCGGGGCATGCTCGATGTCGAACGCTTCGACCACGAACCCGACCGGCCCCTGCTGCACGGCCTGATCGGCGACGTGAAGTCGGTGGACGTGGCCGACCTCAGCCGTCAGGCCAGGATCGACCTGATCCTCGCCATGGTCGACGCGGACCGGATCAGTCCCGAGCTGGCCGCGTCCTTCGGGCAGATCGGGCAGACGCTCAGCAGTTGGCCGCAGCTGGCCTCCGGCGTCGCGCTCGGCGGCGCGTTGACCGGCGAGGCGGCCCGGCGCATCCTGCTCGGCACCCCGTGCGGATCAGGGCGCTTCTACACGGATCTCGAGCTGCAACTTCGTCCCGAGCGCAACACAGCTCCCGCTTATGCCACCGCGGCCATGGCATGAGCACGGCGCTGGGCAACGAGACCGGATCCAGACTGGCCGTACCCGTCGCGGTGGCCGGTACCGGGATGTATCTGCCGGAAACCACCGTCACCAATCAACAACTCGCCCAGACCCTGGACACCAGCGACGAGTGGATCGTCAGCAGGATCGGGATCCGCGAGCGCCGCGTGCTGGAACCCGAGCTGGCCACCTCGGACATGTGCGTGGCGGCGGCGCGGCGCGCCCTGGACGCGGCCGGCCTCTCCGCCCGCCAGGTCGACGTCGTCATCGTCGCGACATACACCTACGATCAGCCTCTGCCGTCGACCGCGCTCATCGTGAAGGACGCGCTCGAAGCGCATCGAGCCCTCGCGCTCGACGTCAACCAGGCGGCGTGCGCGAACGGCGTGCAGGCCGTGCTGCTCGCCGCCCATCTGCTGCAGAGCTCGGCGGGCCAGGTTGCGCTGGTCATCGCCGCCGACTGCGCCTCGAGGCTGACCGACCCGCAGGAACGCACGACCCGGGTGATCTTCGGGGACGCGGCGGGCGCGCTCGTGCTGACCCGCTCGCCGACGCCCGGCGCCGGACTGCTCGGCTGGGACTTCGGATCAGAGCTCTCCTACGGCGTGCAGATCGAGGCCGGCGGTTCCCGGCTGCCGACCGGGCCGAGGACGTACGCCGACCGGCTGCACTATCTAAAGATGAACGGGCGCGAGGTCTGGAACACCGCGACCAGATGCCTGCCCGACAGCATCGTCACCGCGGTCGAGCACGCGGGGCTTGCATTGGGCGACGTCACGCATTTCTTTCTCCACCAGGCCAATCTGCACCTGCTCGGCGCCGTGCGGGAAAAACTCGGCATCCCGGCCGCACGCGCGCCGGTCACCGTCGACCGGCTCGGCAACACCGGCTCGGCCGGAGTGTTCACCGCGCTGCACGAATCCTTCGACCAAGGACTCGTGCGGCCGGGCGACACCTACGTGCTGTCCGCCATCGGCGCCGGGTTCCAGTGGGGATCACTCTGCCTGCGCCACGCGTGAAACCGGCCTCCAGAGTCGGAGCTTCTCGGGGTTGCGCACCGCCCAGATGTGCTTGATCCGGTCGCCCGCGATCTCGAACGCGAACACGGTCAGCAGCCTGCCATCCTGCCGCGCCACCAAGCCCGGCAGGCCGTTGACCGTGCACTCGTGGAACGTTCTGCCGCCGGGCGCGATGCGGGCGATCTCGGCGTAGGCACGCGCGATCCGCTCCCCGCCGACGATCGGGTGCAGGTGGGTGACGGCCAGCCCGCCGCCGTCGGCGGTCGCCGTCGCGTCGGGGTCGAGCAGGCCGATCAGGGCGTCGATGTCTTTGGCCTCCCACGCCGCCCTGAAGTCTCTGACGATGCCGGCCTGCTTGGCGCTCGGACCCGCCGGAGCCCGGGACGTGCGGATGCGTCGGCGGGCCGAGGAGGCGAGCTGGCGACACGCCGCCGGGGTGCGGCCGACGATTTCCGCGACCTCGCCGAAGGGGTAGCGGAAGACGTCGTGCAGGACGAACGCGACGCGCTCGGCCGGAGTCATCGCTTCGAGGACGACCAGGAAGGCCATCGTGACCGACTCGTCGAGGGTGACCCGATCCGCCGGGTCGATCCCGTCGGCGCCCCGCCCGGTGATCCACTCGGCGGGTTCGGGCAGCGGCTCCGGGATCCAATCGCCGACGTACGTCTCGCGCCTGGCCCGGGCCGAGCCGAGCAGGTTGAGGCAGATGCGGCTGGCGACCTTCATCAGCCAGGCGCCGGGAGACTCGATGGCCGCCTGCTCCGGCGCTGACATGGCGTACCAGCGCGCGTAGGTCTCCTGCACGACGTCCTCGGCGTCCGCCAGGGACCCGAGGAGTCGATAGGCGAGGTTGATCAGCTGACGACGCTCGCTCATGATCGCGCTCAGGCCCGGATCGGCCCGATCGTCGCCCGGCTCGGATCGGGTGGTCATCGTCTCGCCGTCTCCCTCGCTCGCATCTGCGCCTCCAGTAGATACGACAAGACAACGCGCCGGACTGTGAGGTCGGCGCGCCGCCTCACGTTCTGAGGGGCTGCGTTGTCGTACTGGTATGGCTACCCCGAGCACAACCTCGACCACGACTCCGACCACGTCTTTCGCCGACCCGGCACCGGCCGAACGCCTGGAGCGGGCGGCCGCCGCGCTGCGCGCCAACGGCTTCGCCGTGGAGATCCTCGATGCCGCCGCGGACGCGCGCACCCGCGTCAAGGACCTGGTACCCGAGGGTTCGAGCGTGTTCACCGGAGCCAGCGAAACCCTCCGTCTGTCGGGCATCGACGCGGACATCAACGCCAGCGGCCGGTACGACGCCGTCAGACCGCGCGTGCTGGCCATCGACCGCGCCACCGGCGCCGACGAGATCCGTAAGCTCGTCGCCAGCCCCGAGTTCGTCGTCAACAGCGTCGCCGCGGTCACCGAAACCGGCTCGCTCGTCCTCGCCTCGGGCACCGGCAGCCAACTGCCCGCCAACGCCGGCGGCGCCGCGCGTGCGATCTGGATCGTCGGCGCGCAGAAGGTGGTGCCCGACCTGAGCACCGCGCTGCGCCGCGTCGAGGAGCACGCCCTCCCGCTGGAGTCCGCCCGCGCCCAGGCGGCGTACGGGATGCCCAGCGCCGTGAACCACCTGCTCATCCTCAACGCGGAATCCCGCCCCGGACGCGGCACCGTCCTGCTGCTGCGCGAGGCCATCGGATACTAAGCGAGTACTACAGCGAGTACTACGCCAGGCGGCCCAACGTCACTTCCAGCAGCTCCTCGACACGGGACGTCATACCCGCGATATCGACGGGAGCGCGGCCGGCCACCTGGACCGGGATGAATTCGCGCCACTCATCGCTGTACGCGGTGAGTGCGTAAAGGTCCCACCAAGGATCGACGGCACGACCGGCCTCGGCCTGGTAAGCCAGGCGAAACCGCTCAGCCCAGTCCGCCCCGAACAGGACGGCCAGATTGAGCCGGCAGTGCCCGAGGTCGAAGTCGGCCGGACCGGTGCAGGACATCGCCCAGTCCACGACGCCGGTCAGCCGGCCGCGCTGCCAGAGCAGATTGAAGTGTTGGAAGTCGCGGTGAATGAAGCGGGTAACGGGCTCAGGCGCCTGCTGCCGCAGGATGCCGAAGGCGGCCTCCCAGACCGCCGGGAGTGTCGCCGAGGCGGGGATTACCGGGGCGTCGGCATCGATCCGGGTCCGGAAAGGTCCCGCAGCGACCTGCACATCATGGATCCGCACGGCCATGGCGGCCATCTGGCGCAGCCAGCTCTCCGGGTCGGTCGGCGTGACATCCGGCCGACCGGGCACACGCGTCATCAGGATGGACGGGTGCCCGCCGGACTCACGGCCGTCCTCGTCAGCGGCTAGCAGTTCGGGTGCCGGAAGCCCGGCGTCGTAAACGGCACGAAGTGTCGCGGCCTCGTGCCGGAGCATCGCCGCCGTCTCGCTGTCCACCAGGTCGAGGACCGTGTGCTCGTACTGGCGCAGGACCAGCACGTCCCGGTTGCCGCCGTGGTCGATCGTCAGCCGGTGAACAGCAGAGGAGATGCCGCCTGTCATCCTGCGCCAGGCAACTACCTTGGCCCCCGTGACACGCTCGACCCAGTCGAGGGTCTGCGCTGACGGGCGTCGGCGGCGGAAGTCCATAGTCCGCCACCCTGGCATGGGCGCGCTCTGATGACCAAGCCGTTTTAGGGCGACTGGCGAGGCGCGCGGGCACGGGGCTCGGCGCGGAATTGCTTGCAACCGAATGCGGCCGTCAGCTGTGAACGAGTGGGACGCGCCGCGCGGTGGCGGGTCCGGACGAGGAAGGAGGGGCATGCGGGGAGACAGCGGAATTCGACGCGTTCTACGTGGCCACCTCGCACAGGTTGCTCGGGCAGCTGTTCGCGATGACCGGTGATCGCGGCGAGGCCGAGGACGCGCTGCAGGAGGCGTACATCCGCGCCTGGCAGCACTGGCCGAAGATCAGCAAGTACGAGAATCCCGAGGGCTGGGTGCGCTCGGTGGCGTTCAAGCTGTGCGTGAACGCGTGGTGGAAGACCCGCAACCGCCTAGCAGCGCACTGGCGCGCCGCACCCCGGGCGGACGCGGGTCCTGAGTTGGGCCCGGACCTGGCGGCGCTGGTGCAGGCGATGCGGCTGCTGCCGGAGCGACAGCGCCGAGTGCTGGTGTTGCACTACGTAGCCGACCTGACGGTGGAGCAGATCGCCCGGGAGACGGGCATGGCGGCGGGAACGGTCAAGTCCCACCTCTCGCGCGGACGCACGGCGCTCGCGCCGTTGGTGTCGGAGTTCAGCGACGAGGCGAAAGCGCCGACGGCACAGGGAGCGGACGAGCGCGCACGGGATCATGAGCATGCGTCACCGAGGAGAGGCTACGACTATGCCTGACGGGAACGAGCAGCGGCAGGACGAGCCCGGGGGTACCTTCGCGCAATTGTGCGAGTTCGCACAGCGCGGAGCCGCGTTGACGACCCCGGAACGCATCAGGGTCCTTGGGACGCGCCGACTCCGGCGACGCAGGGCGGGCCAGGCCATGCTGGGTACCGGCGGGCTGGCCGTGGTGGTCTTCCTCGGCGTGGGACTCGCGGCGCACGGCTCAAGTCAGGGTTCGAGTCACGGCCCGAGCGCGCTGGGCGTCGGCGCGTCCAAATCCGCGGCGTCGCCGACGGCCTCGCACTCGGGGGCGGGCGATTCGCGGTGCGCGACTACCGCGAAGAGCGTCGAATACGCACTCCCCTCGAACGGCGCCGGCGCGACGGCGACCGCATTCGAGGCGGCGCTGGAGACGGTCTGCTTCACCCACGTCGCCGTCGCCTCGAAGCCGAGCGACACGATCCCGCAGGGCGATGTCATCGACATCGTCGATGCCCGGAACCAGTCGGTCATGGGCAAAGTCGTGGCCGCGGACACCGACTTAACCCTGCTGGTCTCGAGCGGTCCGGCGCATTGATACTATACTGAATAGTATAGTTTTTCTGGTGCCGCCACGCTCGGGCGGGCGCTGCGAATGAGGAGTCCGATGTCGAACCCGGTGGCCGCCGCGCAGACGGATGGATCGCGGCAGCCGCGTAGCCGGGCGCTGCGGCAGCGCATTCTCGACGCGGCGCGCGTGACGTTCCTGGCCGAGGGCTTCGACGTGAGCATGGACGCCGTGGCCGCCTCGGCCGGCACCACCAAAGTCACCGTGTACAAGCACTTCGGCAACAAGGAGGCGCTGTTCGCCGCCGTCATCGACGCGGAGCTCGACCATGCGCTGGACGAGCCGGCCCGGCTGGTCGCCTCGCGCCTGGCCCAGTCTTCGGATCTGCGCGAAAGCCTCGTCTCGGCCTGCCGGGCATGGGTGGCCGGCATCGCCGCGCCCGACATGATCAGCCTGCGCAACCTGGTCGTCGGCGAGACGCGCCGCTTCCCCGGACTCGGCCAGGCCTGGCGGGAACGCGGCCCGCAACGCTTCCACCCCGTGATCGCCGAGGCCCTGCGCCAACTGACCGAACAGCACCGCCTGAGCATCCACGACATCGACCTGGCCGTGCTCCAGCTCTCCGGCCTGGTCGTATCCCCCAACCTGATCTACGGCGGCTACGGCGACCCCGTCGACGCCGAGACCCGGGACCGGCTGATCACCAGCGGCGTCGACATGTTCGTCAACCAGTACCAGTACCGGGCCAACGTCTGACGCCGTGTCAGGCCGTCAGGCCGTCAGTCGGGCAAGGCGCGGCAGCAGGGCCGCGGCGTTGTCACGCTCGACGTCCAGGACCACGTCGGCATCGAAGAACCCTTGCACTCCAGCCACCGTCTCCGCGGTGGTCGACTCCGGCATGAACGGATAGTCGGTGCCGAACAGGATGTGGTCGGTGCCGACCAGCTCCGTCAGAGCGGCCAACGTGGGCCGGTTCGCGGACATCGCCGTGTCGTAGTACAGGTTCCGCAGCGAGGCGAGCAGGTCGCGGGGCTGCCGGTCCCGCAGTTCGGGGTTGATGGTCGCGGCGTAGGTCAGCCGCTGCGCCAGGAACGGGACCGCTCCCCCGGCATGCGACAGGATGAGTCGCAGACCGGGGTGACGGTCCAACGTGCCGCTGTAGAGCAGGTTCGCCACCATCCGCGTGGTGTCGAACGGGAACTCGTACAGCGAGGGCGGCAGGCCGAAACCGGGCTGGTCGGTCGCGGCCGGCGCCGCCGGATGCACGTGGACGAGCGCGTCGCGTTCGGCGAGCGCGGCGAAGAGGCGGTCGAAAGCCGCGTCGCCCAGATACGTGCCGTGGTGGTTGGTGAACAGGCCCACACCGTCGAGGCCGAGGACGTCGAGCGCGTAGTCGATCTCCCGCAGCGCCGCGTCCACGTCCGGGAGCGGCACGAGTGCGAACGCCCCGTAGCGCCCGGGATGGTCGCTGATCAGCTGGGCCATCGCGACGTTCGTGGCACGCGCCACCTTGGCCGCCTCCGGTCCATCGGCGAAGGTCACGCCGGGAGCCGTGATCGACACTACGGCCGTGCGGATGCCGTGCCGGTCCATCAGGTCGAGATCGGCCTCGACGTTCCAGGTCGGGTAGGCCACGCCGGGGATCGGGTGATCGACGCCCGCCCGGTCCATGGCCCGCAGATAGGCGTCGGGGATGACGTGGTGGTGTACGTCGATGCGGTGCGGCGCCATGGCCATGAGGTGGCCGTCCTTTCGTCGGATCGGTTCGCCCATGCCGGGCCGGCCGGGAAACTATACTTGACGGTATAGTATAGTCAGCCGGGCGGCAAGCGCCGAAATACAGCACGCCCGGGGTGTCCGCCGCCGCAGGTCGATAGCATGTCCCTCACAGAGACCGAAGAGCCCGCACCATGACAGGAAGATCGAAGCCATGGCCGAGGGAGCGCCCGCCCTCCGGCGCGACCGGCCTCGTCTGCCGGCGGCCGCCCGGCGGCGTCAGATCATCGACGTCGCCACGAGCCTCATCGCCGAGCGCGGATTCTGGGGCGTTTCCATGCAGGACATCGCCGACCGCTGCGGACTGACCGTCCCCGGCCTGCTGCGCCATATGGAATCCAAGGTCGGGCTGCTGATCGCCGTCCTCCAAGACCGCGACGTGCAGGACGCCCGTTCGCTGCGCACCCATCTCGGCACCAGCGAAGCCGAGCTGCCCGACGACTGGGGCTCCGGCCTTCCCGGGGGCGTCGACCTACGCCAACTGTGCGCCGCGACGATGCAGCGCAACGCCACCCAGCCCGAGATCGTCCGGCTGTTCACCGTGCTGGCCGCCGAGTCGCTGGAACCGACCCACCCGGCGCACGACTACTTCGCCAAGCGCCAGCGGTTCGCCGCCACCGCATACGCCGCGCTCGCCGAAAAGTTCACCGACCGGCCCGAACTCCTGGCCCGGCAGATCATGGCGATGATGGACGGCCTGCAGATCCACTGGCTGCGCGACCCGGAGGCGACCGACCTGGTGCAGGAGTGGGAAACCGCGGCCGAGGTGCTGTTCGCCAGGTTCACCACCCCGCGCTGATCATCTCGGCCGCATCATTCAGGCCTCGAACATCACGAGGCGCCGGGCCAGGGTCCGGGGTTGACCGGGTACGCGGGGCCCGGCTGCGGGGCGTTCGGCTGCGGCGCCTGGTACCCATGTGGCGGCTGTCCCGGCTGCGGCTGTGGCTGTGGCGGCTGCCCCGGCTGCGGCTGCTGCTGCGGGTACGGCGGCTGCCCCGGCTGCTGGGGGTAGCCCGGCTGTGCCTGGGGCTGCGCGTACTGCGGCTGAGGCTGCGGCTGCTGCGGTTGCTGCTGCGGCTGCTGCGGGTATGGGGAGTACGGCTGCTGCGGCGGATAAGGGCCCTGCGCGGGCTGCGGCGGATACATTGGCTGCGCCGGATTCACCGGCTGAGCCGGGTAGGGCTGGTTCGGGTACTGCTGCGGATACGGCTGCTGATTCGGGTGCTGTTGCTGATTCGGGTACTGCTGCTGGTTCGAGTACTGCTGCTGGTTCGGATATTGCTGCGGGTACGGCTGGTTCGGCGCGCCGGGCGGCATGCCCTGGGCGGGTGGCATACCCATGCCGGGCGCCGGAGCTGGGGACATCGCGTCGACCACGTTCGCCAGATCGGCCAAGGCGTGGAGCAGCGGCGGCAGGTTGCCGTCCCGCGCCTCCTTGCCGTTGATCCAGGCGCAGATCGTGTTCTGCTGCATGCCGAACCGGATGCGCAGGCTGCTGTTGCGGTGCAGCGCCGCGAGTGCGGCCTGCTTCACCTGCGGGGTCAGCAGCGACAGCACCTGCGGGTGCTGACTCTCGTTCGCCGCGACGATGAACTGGAAGTCGAACTGCTGGTCCCCGGTCGGCGTCCGGAGCCGGTCGACGCTCTGGATCTCGTCCCACTGGCTGTTCACCGAGATCAGGTCGAAGGTGGGCATGCTGGTGCGGAGGTCCGGGAAGATCACGGCCGTGTGGTAGTACGTGGTGATCCGCCGTCCGCCGAGGATCATCTTCGTGAACTCGGTGGACACCCGGAAGGTTCCGTATAGCCGACCATTGATATTCCCGGAGATCGGGAAATCCTTGGTGCTCCGGTGCATGCCGAAGAACGGGCCGTAGGTCAGGAACCGCTTCATGCCCTTGTTCCAGTCCGGCGTCGGCCAGCCCTCCCAACCGCCGATCGCGGCGGCGCGCTGGGACATCTCGGCCTTGACCTTGGGGCTCACGTACAGAGGCATGACAAACTCCGATGGGTCGCGGCCGTCCCGTCGCGGCCTCGCGGGAAACAGTAGAGTATCCGGCTTCCGGTGCGCGAGGCGGTTCGCACCGCGCGGACCTCGCTTATCGGCACAAGCTATTCAGTAGCCTGCTTCAGCGGCGGCCGCACGCCCGAATTCGGACGAATCAGCTTGCGAACCGGTCCAGGATCGGCACGAAGACCGCCGAGTCCTGGAAGAGGAAGGCATGGCCCGCGTCCGGGAACAGCAGGACCGGGGCACCGTGCACGGCGTTTGCCAGGATCCAGGCGTTGGGCGCCGGATCCAGCGCGTCCTGCGCGCCGTCGGCGATCAGGACCGGCACCTGGATCCGGCCGGCCTCGCCTCCGGACGGGTCCTGGCCCGCGAACCACTCGTCGATCGCCGCGGACTGCTCGGCACGCACCGCCTGGGACACACCGTACAAGCCCGGGTACTCCAGGATGCCGGACAGATAGGCCTGCTCGGCAACGCTCTGATCCGCCGGGAACAGCACCGACAGCACGACCAGCGGGTTCGGACTGTTCAGCGCGGCTGCCGCGGCGGCCGGGACGGGCAGCGACCGCCCGTTGCCGGCCTGCGTGGCGGCCAGCACGAGCCGGCCGACCTGATCCGGGTGCCGCACCGCGAGCGCCTGGGCGATCATGCCGCCCATCGACCAGCCGAGTACCGCCGGACGGTGCAGGCCGAGCGTCGATATCAGGGCACTGGTCTGATCCGCCATACCCGAGATGCTCAGCGTCCCGGGCAGCGGCGCGGTCTCGCCGACCCCCGCGTTGTCGAAGACCACGACCCGGTGGTACGCGGCGAGCGCGTCGACGAACGACGGCGCCCAGTTGTCCATCGACGCGAGATACCCGGCGATCAGCACGATCGGGCTTCCCTCGCCGACCTCGCGATAGCCGACGTCCCCTAGAGGCGTGTGGGCCACGGGCGTCGGCGCATCGAGGATGTTCACCGATCGCGTCACGGCGCCGGTGCTGGTCCCGGTGCGTACGCCGCCACCCGCCGCGGCCTCGGCAGGCGCGAAACCCGCCCCGCTCAGCGTCACGAGCGCCAGTGCGGCGGTCGCTGCGGCCGCCCACCGCGTCAAGGGATGTCCGTGCCCTGCATCGTTCGACCTGAGCATGTCCGCCACGGTCCCTCTCCTCCGAGTTTTCTGACCGCCTCTCGGCACGAGCCTACGGAGCGACCCGCGGTTGGTCGACCGAATAAGAACCCGTACTGGTCAACCACGCAGCCGCGCACCCGGACCGGCGTCGCCTCGCAAATCTAACTCATGAATCTCTTGCATCCGTTAGCCAATCGCTGGCATGCTTCCTAATGGAATCCAGCTCATCCATGCGTTAGATCCTGGAGGCAACGCCGCCATGCTCGTCGGCCACATCGGAGTCAACGTCACCGATCTCGACCGTTCGATCGAGTTCTACCGCCGCGTGTTCGAACTCGACCTGCTCCAAGCGCCGGACCCCGCCGATCCGCACCGCTACGCCCGGCTCACCCGCGACGGCGTACTCGTGCTCACCCTCTGGCCGCAGAGCGAGGGCTCCTTCCGCGCGGACAGTCCCGGCCTGCACCACCTGGCCTTCCAGGCCCAGGACCCGGCCGAGATCGAGCGGGCTCGGGGCGTGCTCGAGCAACTGGGCGCGAGCTTCGCGTACGACGGGGTCGTCCCGCATCGCGAGGGCGCCGACTCCGGCGGGATCTTCTTCTACGACCCGGACGGAACGCGCCTCGAGATCAGCTCCGCGCATGCGCCGCTGACCGCACCGGCCCCCAGCGGCGAGGCTCCCACCTGCGGATTCTTCTAGATCAACGGGCCAGGGGACGGCGGGAGAGGAGCCATGGGCACATTCCATCCAGGCGAGGACGCGGTGCAGTCGCACGCGGGCTCGACCCGCCGCAGCATCGGCAGTGCCCAGGTCGGCGAACTCATCCCGCCGGTGGCCCGGGAGTTTCTGCACACGGCGAGATTCGCGGCGCTGGCAGTCGTCGACGACCACGGCCAGGTCCACGCCGACCTCGTCACCGGACCTGCGGGCTTTCTCAATGCCCCGAGCCCGCGCACGGTCGAGATCGACGCCACGCCGCCGCTGACCGCCTCCCTGTTCACCCCCGGCACGGAACGCACCATCGGCATGATCGTCCTCGAACCCTGGACACGCCGACGGATGCGCGTCAACGGCAGCGCCACGCGCGCCGGCACACGTTTGGCCGTGCACACAGACCAGGTCTACTCCAACTGCCCGAAATACATCCAGACGCGCACCATCGCGATCAATCCCGAGCCCGACGCGGCGCCGAGCGGGCCGGGCGCCGCACGAAGAGCCCGCCGCCTGACCGAGAACCAGCGCGAGCTGATCCGCGATGCGGACACCTTCTTCATCGCCACCCGCGCGTCGGGCCACGGCGCGGACGCCTCACACCGCGGGGGCAATCCCGGCTTCGTCTCGTCGCCCGACGCCACGAGCTTGAGCTGGCCGGATTACGTCGGCAACAGCATGTACATGACCTTGGGAAACCTGCTGCTCGAACCGCGATGCTCGCTGCTGTTCCCCGACTGGTCCTCAGGGCGAACGCTGCAGTTGACCGGATGGGCGACCGTGGACTGGGACCCGGACCGCGCGGCGCGTACCCCCGGAGCGCAGCGCATGGTCGACTTCGACATCGACCGCGTCACCGAGATCCCCGACGGCATGCCGCTGCGCTGGCGCTTCGGCGAACACCACCGACTGAACCCGCCGGTGCGGCGGGCCACGGCAGTACCATGACCGCGATGAGCACCGCACAAAGCCCCGAACCGACGGCGGTCGAATTCGCCAACACCCGACGGGCGCGGCGCGGCGTACCCGTCGAACTGCTGCCCGACGCCGAAGCACTGGCAGCGTGGATCCGGGACGCCCTGGGCCGGGAGCTGACCGGGCTTCTCCAGCCCGGCGATCTCGAGCGCTTCACCGACCTGCGCGACGCCATCCGCTCTCTCGCCGCCGCGATCAGCGACGGGCTCCCCGAGCCGGCCGAGTACCTCGCGGAATTGAACGCGGCGGCCGCCCTCGCGCCGAGTTGGCCCGAACTGGCCGACGGCCGGGCGGCCCAGCGCACCGACGCCGGGCAGGTCGACGCCGCCCTCGCCGCCCTCGCCGCCTCGGCCATCGCCGTGTTCGGCGGACCGGACCGGACCCGGGTACGCGCCTGCGGACGCTGGCCGGTGTGCGTCCGGTTCTTCGTCAAGAACCACCCCCGACGCGGCTACTGCTCGCCCCACTGCGCCAACCGCGCCCGCGTCAGCCGCCACCACGAGCGGCACAAGAACGACCTCTGATATTCGAAGGGGATGATGGGCCGGAAGCCGGCGGTGTCATGCGGTCGCGCGGTCGATCTGAGCCGTGATCGTAGGGTCGGTGATCCGGTCGTCCGCTGCGAGCATCAGGACCTTGCTGAGGATGACGCTCGTCATCACGTCCTCGTCCGCGAACGGCAGGAAAAGCCCCTGATCGCGTCCGGTGGCCGCGGAGTCGGGAACCACGCACAGATAGCCGCCCGGCTCGATGTGGATCGAGCCGCTGCCGAGGTGCACCCGGTATTCCGCACGCTTGCCGTGGACGCGGGCGAACGTGCCGTCGACCGTGATCGACGTCAGGCCCAGGTCGTCGACGAGCGCCGTCAGCAGTTCGCCGCGCGATGCGACGGTGGCCGTGGAGTAGGGCCGGTCGGCGGAACCGAGCGCCGCCACCGACACGACCAGGTCCACATCCCGCATGGCCTCGGACAGCACCGTCGGCGGCACGTCCGCCAACTGGATCGTCGCCGCGTCCTTGCGGAAGCAGACCTTGCCGGTGACCGCCTCGCCCTCGCCCAGAAAGTGCCCCATCTCGTCGAACGCGAGCCGGGCCTCGAAGTCCCCGAACCGCCGCGTCGCGACCCCCTCGAAGTAGCCGCGCTCCATCCGCCACGACCGCGTCGCGAGCAGCCGGTTCGCCCGCGCGCCGCTGACCCGGTGCCCGGCGAAGCGCGCGGAGTACGTGCCGGATTCGACCTCCGCCGGCGTCAGGACATAGAGCTCCCGAAATGCCTGACGCACCGGCTGCGCGATCCGGCGGCTCACCACGACCTGCTGCCACGCACTGAGCGTCCCGGCCGTGAACAGGTCCCAGGGGTGCACCGCGTAGAGATCGCCGGCCACCGGGGCCACGGCACCGTCGAGCCCGCGCACCAGCACGCCTTCGTCTCCGCCGGTTTCCAAGAGCCCTGTCACGCCCTCGGCCGTCCGCCAGATCAGCGCCGGGATCAGCTCCCGTCCGGCCGACAGGCGCAGCAGCGCGACTACGTCGCTGACGCTGATCGGCGTACCCTCCGTGACCAGCGGCTCGAGCAGGCCGAACCGCAGCCGCCGCGCCTGGCCGCGAAGCCGCTCCTGCACCTCGCGCGCCTCGCCATAGGCCGGGGCGGACCGCACCGCCTTCGGCACGGTCTTGAGCTGCTTGCCGCCGCGCTCGACGACGATCGCGACCTCGGTTCCCTCGACAGCCAGGCTCACGCGGTACTCCCCCACGTCCCAGCCCGTGGCCGGGTCCGTCGCCTCGGCCGCGAGGTCGGAGTCGAGCGCGAATTCCATGCGCACCGCGTCGGGAAACCCTCCCACCTGCGCCAGGTGCTCCATGGCGGCCCGGACGCAGGCGAGGTGGTTGGCCCGGCGTTCCGCCCCGAACTTCGAGGCCTGTTTCGCACTCCACCGCAACTGCCGGTAGCGCTCCGCGACCGTCTCGCCCTCGGCCAACGGGAACGCGCCGAACGCCCGGACCGCGGCGTGCGCGTTGTTGCCGAACCGCTTGGAGATCCGCTGCCGCTGCCGGTCCATGACGGCCAGCACGGTCTCCGCGTGCGCGCCGTAGGACTCGCGCGTCTCCGGGGAGTACCGGCGGACGATGGCGTCGAAGTCCTCCGCGACCCTCTTCAGCAGCTCGGCGGCATCGACCTGGCCGAGCGTCTCGACGCTCCCCTTGAGCGCGACCAGATCCATTGCCCCGGACTCGGGATCCGGCGACGTCAGCTGCCCGCAGTTCAGAATCGCCGTCAACTGTTCGGCGATCCGGCTGATCCCGGCCCCATCGGTCCACTCCGCCACGTCAGCCCCCTACCAAAGCCGTCAGCCGCAGGAATACCACGCGGTCGCCGTCACGCAGGGTGACAGCCTCGTCGATCCCGCCGACCTGACTCGCCCCCGCGAACAGCACGAACACCCCGCGCCGGAAGGCCTCCACCGCCCGCGCCGTCGCTGTGGTCACGGTGGGCAACTCCCCCGCCACCGCGTCCACCGCGCCCCGTCGAACCGCCCCCTCAGCCGCCATCGCCGCGATCTCGTCATCGGTCAGATACAACCGAGAGCAGTCCGACCACGCCGTAGCCTCCTGCCCCTGCCCAGCGAGCTGAGCGGCCACGACCGCGCCGATCAGCTCTCGAACAGTCAGGGCCGACGCGACGTCCAACAGCACATCGCCGATCCCCGCGCGCCCCGGTATCCGGCCGCGCACCACCACAGACACCACGCGCATCTCCTCCCGACCACGCGACCGAATCAGGTCGAGCATAGAGATCCGCTACGACAAAACGGCGTGCGCCAAGTGCGACACGGACCCCGCTCTCACGCTTGCTGTGGTGTGTTGCTCGCGGGCTCGAGCCGATGCTCACGCCCCGGTGACCCGCCGTAGCTCGTGGGAAGATCGCGCAGCCGCCGGTAGGGCGAGCACAGCAGAAAACCACCGGTGGCGACGAGCGCCGCGGACATGATCCAAAGTGCGACCCGTACACCGGCCAGCGAGGCGAGCGCACCGGCCAGGACCGCGCCGACCGGCATGCAGCTGTATGCGATCGTGCTGCCGCTCGCGGCGATCCTGCCCATCATCTCCGGCGGCGTGTAGCGCTGGACGAAGCCGTCGTAGATGACGTTGCCGGCTACCACGCCGACCGAAGTCACCGCATAGCCCGCGAAGAGCACCAGGCCGACGCCCGAACGGGTGAGCGGCACGAGCAGCATGAACGGAAGTCCCACGACATAGCAGCACAGAACGGCGCGGGCCGTGCCGAGCCTGTCCGCGAGGCGCCGTGCGCACAGGGCGCCCAGCACGCCGCCCACGCCGACCGAGCCCATCAAGGCGCCGGCGACGCCTGAGCCGAGGCCGACGGTCTTGACGAGAAAGTAGACGAGAAGCGAGTCCATCCCGGTCAGGCAGAGATTCCCGACGGCCGCGGCCAGCGCCGCCGGTCGCAGATAGGGGTCGGTTAACAGGAACCGCAGGCCGTCCAGCACTTCTCGACGCAGGCCGCGCCGCTCGGCAGCCGCCCGCACCTCCGGTTCCCGCGAGCCGATCGAGCGAAGGCAGAGCGCCGAGACCGCGAAGGTGACCGCGTCGGCGAGAAGACCCGAGGCGACGCCCGCGAGAGCGGCGATCCCGCCCGCGATTCCCGGCCCGCCGATCTGCGCGGCCGACCGGCTGCCCTGGAGTTTGGCGTTGGCCTCCACCAGGTCCTCACCCTCGACCAAGGCGGGCAGGTACGCCTGGTAGGCAGTGGTGAAGAAGACTGTGGACACACCGGCCAGCGACGCCACGGCCAGCAGTTGCCAGAACGTCAGCACTCCGCACCAGTCGGCCACCGGCACGCTGGCGAGCAGCAGCATCGAGACCACGTCGCACAGCAGCATCACCGGACGCTTCGGCAGCCGGTCCACCCAAGCCCCCGCGACAAGCCCGATGACCAGCCACGGCAGCCACGCCGCGGCCGTGAGCAGCGCCACCTCGAAGGGGCCGGCGTGCAGGCTCTGCACGGCGATGAGCGGCAATGCCACCCACGTCACCGCGCTGCCGAACTCGCTGGTGGTCTCGCCGACCCAGAGCAGCCTGAAGTCGCGCCGCCGAAACAGACCGCCCTGCCACCTGCGGGCGAACAGCTCCCGCACGCGCCTCGTCAACATCTCTTGCTTCTCCCGACACTAGCGGCTCACCGCATCGACCTTCCGCCGCGGCACGTCGCGCCCATCGGCCATCCGAGGGATGAGCATGTCTCGTCACGCCTACCGATGTCGACTGGTTTCCGGCAGGCGTCAGCGCCAGAACCCGGTGAGCTGCTCGGCCAGGGCTCTGCCTTGGCCGTAACCGGCTCGAGCGGCGGGCGGACGCGTCGACGGATCCATCAGATTGACGCCGAACGCGTCGCGGGAGTCGCTGTCCGGGAAGATCGTTTCGACTCTGCTGCCGCGTGCGCGCAGTTCGTCGACCTGGGCCGCGAGATTGGTGCCCCAGTCCAGCGGCATCCGTGTTCTGCCGCCGAGCGGTGCCAGTACCAGTACCCGCTCGTATCCGGCTGCCAGATCGGCATTCTCGTTGGATCGGTAGCCGCCGTCGATGTATCGGTTGTCGCCGATGCCGTGGGCAGGAGCGCCGGGCCCGGCGCAGCTGGCGGTGACGGCGTCCACCAGCTCGACTCCGCTGTTGCGGTCGAACACGACCGGTTCGCCGGTATGGGCATCGACAGCCACGATGAGCATCGGCTGTTGCGGCCAGTGGTGGTTGGGCAGCCGAGCGGCGACGGTGGCGCGCCGCTGCGTTTGCCCGGAGCCGCCGCCCGACGCCGCATCCATTTCGAGCGCTGCCGCACCCATTCTGCGGCGCATGTCGACCGCATCCGCAGCGGCACCGATGATTGCGCCCGTTCTCTGCATATGGTCCGTCGCCTGGTCCGTCGCCGGCCTCATCGGAGCGCGTCCACGGTCGGATCCGGCCGGACCAGTCCGTGGCTGAGGCGCGGCGGCGAGAATGCCGGCAAGCAGTTCGGCCGGTTGGGTCGCGCTGCTCACTTGGGCCGCGGCCGTCGAGCCGGCCGACGTACCGATGATCAGATCGGCCTCGGTCACATCCAACCCGGCATCACACAGGCCGGCGATGACGCCGATCACCCACGCATTGCCCGCCGATCCGCCCCCGCCGAGGACCAACGCCCGCTCGCCGGGGCCCGGCGCGTCGCCGGTCGTCGCCGAGGTGAAGTGCAGACTTGAAGAAGATGTTGTGTTCACGGGAGTCGCCTTTCGCGATTTGCCTGTTGGGCGCTCCCGGTGGCGACTACCTCAGTCGCGCGATCGTGGACTGCGGGGGAGCACCCATTGCGGACACTGCGTTCATGGGTCTCACCTCCTGTCGACGGATCACGATCGCCGGGAAGCTAGCACGCTGGCGATGCAGTGCGCAATAGTGCAGCTCACGTTCGCCCCTGAACGAGAGGGTCGCGCGGACGCCATCGAGCGCATCACAACGCGGCCGATGCGGCAGGGGTGACATACCGGGTGTTATGGGATAGGTGACCAGGCGGGGTGGGTATGACCCGCCGGGATGGAGACCTTAGAGGATCAGGCCCAGGACATCAATCAGCTGCTGACAAGGCTGACCGAGTTCCACCTGCTGAACAGCGCCGAGGGTGCGTTCGAGCTGCGGGACTCGGTGCGGCGGGCTGGGCTTGCCTACGGGGTGCGGGCGGATCTGCTGGCGATCGCGGAAGGCGCCGTGCTCACCGTCCGGCATCCGCTCGCGCCGTCCTATACCGAGACCATGCGGGTGGTGCCCGAGCTCTCCCGGCTCGACCGGGTGGCCGACTGCAAGTTCCTCGTCGACCGGATCATCTCCGGCGAACTCACCGCCGCGGACGCGGACCGGGAGCTCGCCGCGCTGCAGCGGCGCGAGCCGCCCTACCCGGCGTGGCTGCGGATCGTCGGCGTGGCCATGTTCGCCGCCGGATTCGCGCCGAGCGTGCAGGCCACCTGGCGGGAGGTCGGCTACAGCGTCATCCTCGGCGCGGTCATGGGCGTGCTGTTCGTGGCGGCGGAGAAGCTCACCGGACTGCGCAGCCTGCTGCCCATCGTGGGGCCGTTCGTCATCGCGCTGGTGGCGTTCAACGTGCTGCACGCGCACCGCGCGCCGGGCGGTCCGCTGGTGCTGATGGTCCCGGCGATGTTCGTGCTGATCCCGGGCGACTTCCTGTGCGCGGCCACCGCCGAGATCGCCGTCGGGCAGCTCACGCCGGGCGCCGTGCGGCTCGCCCAGGCGGCGTTCACGCTGGTGGAGCTCGCCATCGGGGTGGTGATCGCGGCCGAGGTCAGCGGGGTCAGCGCGGACGCGCTGTTCGACTCCGCGGTGCCGCCGGTCCTGCCGTTCTGGCTGGTCACGGTGTCCTGGATTCCGTTCACGTTCGGCCTGGTGCTCACGTTCAGCGCCCGTATGCGGGATCTGCCGTGGATCCTCGGGCTGACCTACCTTGCCTGGTTCGCCCAACTGGGCGTCACCCGCTTGGCGGGGCCGACGGCGGGCACGTTCGCGGCGGCGCTGCTGCTCGCGGCGGCGGCCGGGGTGCTGGAGCGGTCATCGCGCAACCCGCCGCGGATCGTGCTGATCATCGGCGGCTTCTTCGCACTCACCGTCGGCGCGCTGGCGCTGCGCGGCCTGGCCACGTTGAACGGCGATCACACGATTCAGGGGCTCAACGACCTCCGGGACGCGATCAGCCTCACCGTGGCGCTGACCCTCGGCCTGATCGTCGGCGCCGCGCCGATGCAGGCGGCCAACTTCCGGCCGCGGCGCAGTCGCTCCGGAGCGTCTGACACGGCGGGCTAATACTCCTGCACGAGGCGTACAGGCCGTGATCGCGACGCTGCTGTGACCACGGTCACAGCAGCCCGGGGAAATCTGTCTGCTCGCGGGAGCAACCTCGAAACAGCCGGAACGTCTGTCGGCGCGAAGGCGGCAACCGCCTGGAGACCGTTCGTCCGAAGCCACCCGCACGAACGGTCGCAATGCCCAGACAGCCCATCGCACGATTCGAGGTAAACACATGTCCGCACACCGCAAGCTCGGCCGCCCCGGCCGGGCGCTCGTCCTCGCGGCCGGTTCCGTCGCCGGGCTCGCCCTGGCGATCGGCACCGCCGTCTCCGCGAACGCGGCGTCCGGGTCGGCACCGGCCCCAGCTCCTGCGGCGGCGAGCACGACGTCGAGCTCCGCCGCGGCCCCCGCTTCGAACTCCGGAAAGTCCTCCGCCGCACCCGCGCCGGTATCGGGATCCGGCACCTCCTCCACCGCACCCGCGCCGGTATCGGGATCGGGATCCGGCACCTCGTCCGCGGCCCCCGTCCCGGTGGGCGGCTCGCCCAAGACTCCCGCTCCGGTGCCGCCGAACTCCTACTGACCGCTACGGACCACGCCCGGCGGCCCCGGTATAAGGTGCCGATCCGGGACAAAGCCCCAGCAGCCCGAGCCGCCCGCCGTATCCCGCGGACGGCTCGGGCGCGCGCCACCACGAGGAAGTCCATGAGGACATCGACGATTCCGCCGACCCCGACCTGGACCACGGCGCCATGGCCGATCGCGGCACGCCCGCCCCGGCCGGCACACTGGCTCGCCGCCGCAGCGGCCGGCCTGGCCCGCCGGATCGGCGACCGATTCGCCCCGGGCGCGGCCGCGAGCGGACGGCAGGTCCCCGAGACGCAACTGCCCGAACTCGTATCCCCCGGCGCGGCGGCCCCGAGTGGCAAGCCGGACATCAACGAGCTGTACCTGCACCGCCGCCTGGAACTGGTCCGGCTGGCGCTGCTCCTGGTCGACGAGCTTCCCACCGCGGAGGACGTGGTCCAGGACGCCTTCGTGGCACTGCTACGACGCCACGGCCGCCACCTCACCGGCCTCCAGGACCCCGAAGCGTACCTGCGCACCAGCGTGGTCAACACCGCGCGCTCGGTCCTGCGCCGACGACGCACGGCACGCGCCTACATCCCCGAGCGGCAACGACACAGCCCGCCGGCCGACGACCACGCCCTGCAGGGCGAGCACCACCGAGAAGTACTCGACGCCCTCAAGCGCCTCACCCGCCGCCAACGCGAGGTACTGGTCCTGCGGTACTGGGCGAACCTCAGCGAAGCGCAGATCGCCGACACCCTCGGCCTGACGCGCGGAACGGTCAAATCAACCGCCAGCCGCGCCCTGGACAGACTCGCCAAGCACCTGGAGATCCCGCGATGAACAAGCACTCCCCGCAGCGAGACGACCACCGCGCCCGGGTGCCGGGTGCCCGCCGGAAGGCTCGTCGATGACCGGGGCACCGACACAACACGAGGCGGTCGAGCAGCGGCTGCGCGCGGCACTGGACGCACGGTCCCGAACCGTCGATCTCGGCGACCTGCGCCCCCCGGCCCCACCCACCATGATCACCCGGAGCCACGTACCGCTGCGCCGCGTGCTGACAGTGATCCTCGGCCTGGCCGCCGCCGCACTCTGCGCGGCACTGATCGTCGCAGCCCTACCGACGACGCCGACGGTCCCGGTCCACGTGCCACCGGCATCCCGCCTCCCGAACGCCACCGGCACACCGTCGCCCGGATCCCCGACACCGGCGCGAACAACACCCGCACCCGCACCCGAGTCGCGATCCTGAAACTTCGAACCCTGATCAGCCTCGGGCCGCAGGCGCCAACCGCCTACTTCGCCCAGGAGGTCGAGGCAGTGCCCGGTCGGAGCCGTCGTCGGCGGGAGGCGAGGATCTCAACTTCGGCCGCGGCCCGGTCGGCCCACGAGGCGCCGTCGACGGACTTGCCCGGCTCCAGCTCCTTGTAGACCTCGAAGAAATGGGCGATCTCCAGCCGGTCGAATCCCGATACGTCCTCGAGCTCGCGCAGGTGGGCGACGCGCGGGTCCGCCGCCGGCACGCACAGGACCTTGTCGTCGCGGCCCGCCTCGTCGCTCATCCGGAACATCCCGAGCGCGCGGACCCGGATGACCACGCCGGGGAAGATCGGCTCGCCGTTGAGCACCAGCGCGTCCAGCGGCTCCCCGTCCGCGCCCAGCGTCTCGTCGACGTACCCGTAGTCCGCCGGATAGCGGGTAGCGGTGAAAAGCATCCGGTCCAGGCGGATCCGGCCCCGCACGTGATCCATCTCGTACTTGTTGCGCGAACCTGCCGGGATCTCAATGGTGACGTCGAACTCCATAAGGACATCTTGCGCCCGAATGTCGATCGCGCCTACCACGGCGATCTTCCGGGCCGTTCAACTCCTGGAGATCGGGGCGGCTACGAGCCGGCGCGCTTGCGTCCGAGCGTGAAGTAAAGAAGCGAGCCGAGCGTGTTCGCACCGCTGACGACGCGCCAGAAGCGCTTGCTGCCGCGCACTTCCTCGGGAGCGCGGTTGCGCAGGTCCCGCCACGTGAACGCCGTCACGGCGATATGCGCCGGAAGGACCACGGCCAGGGGCTTGAGATTCTGGAGCTTCCCCGGGTCGCGGGGCTCGCGCTCTGCCATGGGTCCATCGTGCCACAGCCTGTCGGCTCACTCAGGGAGCTTCGCACAGCAGGGTTATTATTGGTGATGATTTTCATGTGCAACTAGTGTAGCGTCAGGCGCACCGCGGAGCCGCCAGGCCAGCCCGGGCCCCTCACCAAGGAGAGACGGAATTGACCCCGACCGAACAGATCGACGCGCTCGGCGAGGAGCGCGACACCCGCGTCCCGGTCACCGTGCTGACCGGGTTCCTCGGCTCCGGCAAGACCACGCTGCTCAACCGGATCCTGACCGAGCACCACGGGATGCGGATCGCGGTGATCGAGAACGAGTTCGGCGAGGTCGGCATCGACGACGCCCTGGTCGTAGACGCCGAAGAAGAGATCTTCGAGATGAACAACGGCTGCATCTGCTGCACCGTGCGCGGCGACCTGATCCGCATCCTCGGCGCCCTGATGCGCCGTCGCGAGAGCTTCGACCGGATCCTGATCGAGACCACCGGCCTCGCCGATCCGGCCCCGGTCGCCCAGACGTTCTTCATGGACGACGAGATCGCCTCGCAACTGCGCCTGGACGCCATCATCACCCTCGCCGACGCCGCCCACATCCTCGAGCACCTGGACGAGGTCAAGCCCGACGGCGTGGAGAACGAGTCGGTCGAGCAGGTCGCGTTCGCCGACAAGATCGTGCTGAACAAGACCGACCTCGTCGACGAGGCTCAGCGGCACGAGGTGATCCGGAGGCTGCGCGCGATCAACGCACTGGCCGAGGTCCTGCCCGCGCGACGCGCCGACATCGACCTCGCCGAAGTGCTCGACGTGCACGCCTTCGACCTCGACCGGGTGCTGCAGAACGACCCGGCGTTCCTGACCGACACCGAGCACCAGCACGACAGCACCGTCACCTCCGTCGGCATCGACCTGCCCGGCGAACTCGACCAGCGCAAGCTCGACGCCTGGCTCAGCACCCTGCTGCGCACCCGCGGCGCGGACATCTTCCGCTCCAAGGGGATCGTGGCCCTGGCCGGATCCGACCGGCAGTACGTCTTCCAAGGCGTGCACATGCTCCTTGAAGCCGAGAACGGCCGGGAGTGGCGCGCGCAGGAGGCCCGGGGCAACCGCCTGGTGTTCATCGGCCGCAACCTCGACCGCGCCGAACTGAACAAAAGCTTCGCCGGCTGCCTCGCCCCGGCCCGCACAGCCGCGAAGAAGGCCGCCCGGCGCGCGGCGGCGGGAGCCTCGGCATGAGCAACAGCACCCTGACTGCGGGCACTGACACCACGGCCGGCTGGACGCGGCACGTCGAGGACGCCCCCGTGGCGATCGCCGCCCGCCACGGTCTGATCGCCGTGGCCGGGGCGGGCGGAACCGCGTGGATTCTCGACGCCCGCGACGGGAATCCGGTCGCCACCGTGACCCTGCCCGGAGGCCTGCTCGCCGCGGACTTCTCCGCCGACGGCGCGCACCTGGCCCTGGCAGGTCCGGCCGGCCACGCCCTATGGCGCCGCGAGGACGGGCGGTTCCTGGTCTTCGAGACCGGAACGTGGTCGAACGCCGTGCGCTGGAGCAGCGGCCACGGCGCAGCCACCGCCGCGGACGCGCCCCGCCTGGCCATCGCCTCGGGGCGCCGGGCCTCGGTCGTGGACGCCGACGGCGCGCAGCTTTGGCAGATCGACCCGTGCCCCAGCACCGTCACCGATGTCAGGTGGCTGCGCACCGGCAGGCGGCTCGCGGTCGCCGCCTACAGCGGGGTCTACTGCTACGAGCGGCACGCCGGCGCGCCGGTGGCCGAATACCGCTACCTCGGCTCGCACCTGCACCTGGCCGTCGACCCGGCGGAGAAGTGGCTGTGCAGCGGAAATCAGGATGCGAGCATCCACATTTGGCGTGTCCGCGACGGAGCGGACCTGACGATGTCCGGCTACCCGGACAAGATCTCGCGGCTCGCGTTCGAGGACACCGGCCGCTACCTCGCCTCCGACGGGGCGCCCGACATCACCGTGTGGGACTTTTCCGGCAAGGGTCCGGAAGGCACCCGGCCGAGGATGCTGCGCGCCCACGAAACCGTGACCGCCCTGGCCTGGCGTCCGGGCAGCGAGGCGATCCTGGCCAGCAGCGGCGTCGAGGGACTGCTCGCCGTGTGGCGCGCCGCCTCCGGCCGACCCGGCGGCCGCCATCGTCCCGCGTTCGAGTACGAACATGCCCAGCCGATCGCCGCACTGGCCTGGAGCGGTCCGGACCTGCTGGTGTCGGCCGAGCGCAGCGGCACCATCCGCGCCCGCTCCTACCCGGTCAGCTGATCACCCGCGCACCGCTGCGGCAGGCCGCAGCCACCGGGTTCTTCGCCTGCGCCGGTCCGACCGGAGCTGCGGCCAGGCCCGCGCCCGGCTCCACCCTGGGCAGACTCGATCTGGAGCGGCACAGCGAGTGCAGGCAGGCACGGCACGGCTCGTACACGATCGAGCAACTCGCCGCGGACCTGGCAGCATTCCTTGACGCGCTGCACCTGTCGAGTGGAACGTGACGGCGCTGCCCAACGAGTTCACCGCTACCCTTCCTGAATGCCGCGGATTCCCAATTCGATATTCGATGTCGGCTATTCGCCCCAGGCGCGCATAGTGCGGCGGTGACGTTCTGGCCCTGCCACTATGCGGCGGGGCCAGAACGGGTTTCATCAGTCCGCTGATCGCTGCCCGTAGATCACTCGCTGTCCCAGGTGATGGAGAAGTTGTCGCCGGAGAACGCGGAAGTGGTGGCCTCGGCGGCTCCGGAGGAGGAGTCCATGTTGATCGCGGTCGGGCTGAAGGAGCTCAGGTCGGAGCCGTCGACCAGGGAACCGTCGAAGGTGACCGTGCCGAAGTCGGCCAGCGGCAGCACGCCGCCCGAGTACGGGGCCTCGGCGATGACCTCGGCGGAGGAGCGCGCGTCGCCCGAGGCGTCCACGACCGTGGTCTTGGTCCAGCCGCGGGTCTCGTCCTCGAGCACCAGGGTGTACACGTCGGAGCCGGTGAACTTCACCGACTCGTAGATGGTGTCCCCGGCCTTGACCGTGTTGCTGTAGTCATTCGAGCCCTGCGGGTACATCTCGTACCAGCCCACGTACTCGGCGGTCGAACCGCTGCAGTAGCCCATCGTGCCGGTCTGCTCGACGGTGGAGGAGCTGTAGCCGTCGAGGCCGACCCAGAAGGCGGCGTAGGTGCCCGAGCGGCCCGAGCAGCTCAGCGACGGCTGCACGTAGGTCGTGCTCACGCTGGTGTAGGTCGAGCCGGTCGCCGCGTAGCCGGACCAGTTCGTGCTGGTGACCGTGGTGTTCGAGACGTGGAAGCCGTGCTTGAGGAAGCTCGGCGTGCTCACGGCCGCGTGGTGCAGCGGCGCGAGCGAGAGCGTGGGCGCGACGGCCGCGGCGGCGGGCACGGCGAAGGCGGCGAGCGGGGCGAGGACGAGGGCCGCGACAGCGGCGGCGCGCGTCTGACGGCGGAACGGGGACATGGGTCTCCTCCGGGTTCTCCGGTGCGTGGGACGTGGGTGGCGGGTGGTGGGTGGTGGGTGATCGCGGAGGCACCGGGTCGGGGCATGATGAGCGCCGAACCCGGTCCGCCGCCGGAGCCTCTTAGTGAAGCCTTGTCACAGTTAAGGACTCACCTGACCGGCTGGCAAGACATCGGGCCGAATTTACAAGTGAACCCTCTGTAAAAGATAACAATGATCAATAACTCAGGGGACGAAGTGTTCGATCGGTTTCTTAGCTTTTAATGAAAATGAATAGGCGAGCGACGGGCGAGCGCGGTCAGGAGCCCGTCGTCCACCACACCCGCCGCATGCACTACGGCGCGCAGGGCGGGAGCGTTGAATTCCCGTGAGATCCGCGTGGAGTCGGCGCGAGGACCGTTGCCCGGCCGATCCGCGTGGCGTTGACTGGATAGCGTGAACATCTCCGTCGTGACCATGCCGCGCCCCGGCGCGCTTCGTCATGACGACCGGCCGCCGCATCCAGGCCGCCGCGCGGATTCCGCTCGCTGACGCGGGCCTTCTTCAGCCTGCCCTCGAGCACCCTTCACGTCGCCGTCTGCGTGGCGACCGTTCTCCGCAGCCCATGTTCGCTCCATCCACCCTTCCTCTAGAGGGATCTTTCACCATGAACTCCCCCACAACTCCCGTCCACCCTGTCGCGCCCACGGTCGCCCTGGTCACCGGGGCCACCAACGGGATCGGGCACGCAGTGGCCCGGAACCTGCTGGCCCAGGGCATGACGGTGATCGTGCACGGCCCGACCGCCGAACTGGTCGAGGGCGCCCGCGACCGGCTGCTGCTCAGCGGTTTCCCCGCCGAGCGGATCGAACTCGAGGTCGCGGACTTCCGCAACCTGCACGAGGTGGCCGCGCTCGCCGGCCGCGTCGAGGCGCGCCACCACCGCATCGACGTGCTGGTCAACAACGCGGCCACCACCGGCAGCGAGACCCGGACCACCACCGCGGACGGCCACGAGCTCATCCACCAGGTCAACTACCTCGCGCCGTACCTGCTGACCCGTCAGCTGTGGGCGCCGCTGTGCGCGAGCGGACAGGGACGCGTCGTCAACCTCTCCTCCACGCTGCACCGCACCGGCAACTTCAACTGGGGCGACATGGACCGGGTCAAGCACTACTCCCGGACCGGCGCGTACGCGCAGTCCAAGCTACAGCTCACCATGTTCACCAGGGCGGTCGCGGCGGCGGCCGGCGACCGGTTGCTCGCCGTCAGCGTGCACCCGGGCATCATCGCCTCCGGCCTGCTCCCGCTCTACGCCCGCCACGGCGCGCCGGTGGCCGAGGGCGCCGGCGCGGTCGCCCGACTCTGCCTCGCCGCCACACCGGTCAAGGACGGCGCGTACTACGACGGCAACGCCCAGGCACCCGCGGCCCCGCTGGTCGACGACGAACGCGCCGTGGCCCGCCTGTGGAAGGCCACGGCCAAGACCGTCGGCTTCGACCGCATCCCCACCCCGGCCTGACCGGTCGCCGCACACAAGTCGCACAAGACATTCAAGAAAGGCTCCACCCATGGCCAAGCGTGCCCGGCGCAAGCGCGCCCGCCGCAAGAAGAACGCCAACCACGGCAAGCGCCCCGGCTCCTGAACTGCTCCGGCCGCGATCCGGGGCGCCTCACACGTGCGGAGTCTCGGATCCCGGTGTGCCGTGCGGAAGAGTCAGCAGCGCGAGCCAGGTGCCTGATTTGATCAGGCCGGCCGCCTCTTCCTGCATGATCTCGCCGACTTTCCTGGAAAACCCGCGCGGCAATTCGAGGTGCCCCGTCACGGCGATGCCCAACTGCTGGGCGAGGGAGGGCTCGACCAGCGGGGCACCGGAACCCCGCCGGACCTCGCGGCGCCGACACCGGGACCGCCACGGCTCGCCGTCTCCCGCACCCGTCCGCCGACCTGCGTCGGCCACCTCGTCGCCCGGCTCGGCGCGGAACTGATCCCAATGGGTTGCGGGTGCGAAGGCCATGGCCGTGCTTCGCGGCGACGTCGATATCTACGCCCACTCCGGTGGACAGTACGAATGGGACTCCTGCGCGCCCGCCGCCGTCGCCGCGTCCGCCGGGCTGCACGTATCAAGGCTCGACGGTACGCCGCTGCGCTACAACCGGCGCGACCCTTACCTGCCCGACCTGCTCATCTGCCGCCCGGAACTGGCCGGCCCCGTACTGGACGCGCTATCAGGATTCGAAATCTAGGAGAAGAGGACCATGACAGAGTTCGACGCGTTCCGGTACGACGGCAAGCGGGTCCTGGTGGTGGGCGGCGCCACCGGAATGGGCGCCGCGACCGCCCGACTCGCGCAGAACGCCGGGGCCGAGGACGTGGTGCTGGACTACGCCGAGGTCGACCTGCCCGGAGCGACGACAGTCCAGGTCAGCCTTGCCGACGCCGCCTCGATCGATACCGCCGTCGAGGAATGCGGCGGCCCGTTCCACGCGGTGTTCTGCTGCGCGGGCGTCGCCGACGGCACCCCCGGCATCGAGAAGATCAACTTCATCGGCCACCGCTATCTCCTCGACCGGCTGCTCGCCGCCGACGCGCTCCCGCGCGGTTCGGCGATCGGCTTCATCTCCTCGGCGGTCGGCCTCGGCTGGAAACGCAACCTCCCCGTACTCAAGGAATACCTCGACATCACCGACTTCGAGGCCGCGTCGCAGTGGGCTGTGAAGAACGAGAAGGCCGACTACTTCTGGAGCAAGCAGGCGATCTGCGCGTACGTCGCCCGGGAGGCGATGCCGCTGCTCGCCCGCGGTGTCCGGATCAACGCGATCTGCCCGGCCCGACCGACACGCCGATCGTCAACTTCCTGCTGAGCAGGCAGCCCGGATGACCATGCACTTCATCTACCACTATCCGGAGACGAACGGCACCGAGCGCGACCTGCTCGATCCCGGCGACCTGCACACGGTGGCGGCCGCGGCCGAACGATCAGGGTTCGATGGGTTCTCGCTCAGCGAACACCCGATACCCAGCGCCCGCTAGCTGGACAACGGCGGACATCAGAGCCTTGACCCGTTCGTCGCGCTCGGCTTCGTCGCGGCCGCGACCGAGAGGCTGCGGCTGCACACGAACCTCGCGGTGGCGCCGTACCGGAATCCGTTCCTGCTGGCCAAGGCGGCAGCCACCGTCGACAGGCTCTCCGGCGGACGGCTCGTGCTCGGGCTCGGCACGGGCTATCTGAAGTCTGAGTTCTTCGCACTCGGCGTGGACATGACGGAGCGCAACGAACTATTCGACGAGGCGCTCGACGTGCTACCGCTGCATTGGAGAGGCGAACCCTTCAGCTACCACGGCCGCCACTTCGACGCCCGCGACGTCATCGCCCGCCCCCGCCCGGCGCAGAACCCCATCCCGATCTGGATCGGCGGCAACTCGCGGCTCAGCCGTCGCCGCGCGGCCGAGCGGGCCCAGGGCTGGATGCCGATGGTCGGCGCGCCCGAGTTCAGCAGCACCGTGCGCACCGCCTCGATCACGTCGCTGGCGCAGCTCGCCGACCTGATCAACGAGGTGCGCGACGCGGCGGCCGCCGCCGGGCGCACGGACCGGATCGACGTGCAGTACTCCTACCCGGACCGCTCCATCACCTCCCCGACCGTCGAACCGGACCGCCACCGCGAAGCACTGGTCGAGATCGAAAAGGCCGGCGTGACCGCCGTGGTGCTCTCCAGCCCCGCCTCGGCTCCCGCGGCGACACTGGAGTTCCTCGAAGCCTTCGGCTCGACCTACCCGCACTGAAAACAGCCGGCTTCCCCGGCAATTCGCTCAACGCTAAACGGCGCCGCATTCCTTGCCTGGCCGGGTGTTCGTTGGCAGGCTCCATAAGGCTGGCCCAAAGCCGCCCACACGGCTCGGGGCCAGCGTTTGAGCATCCTGACGATTACCCACGTAAGGATCCCACATGCGTAATACCCTGATACGCTTCGCCACCCTCGCGGTCGCGGCCACCGCCGTCGCCGGACCCGTCGTGCCGGCTGCCGCGGCCGCGGGGCAGAGGATGGCGTTCAAGCCCCTGCACTGGAACATCAACGGCTACAACTGGGGCGGCTACGCCGCGTCCGGCAGCGGCTTCACCTCGGTCTCGGCGAGTTGGACCGAGCCCAAGGCGACCTGCAACTCCAGCAACGATCTCTACGCCCCCTGGGTCGGCATCGACGGCTACGGCTCGTCGACCGTGGAGCAGACCGGCGTGGCGAGCAGCTGCTCCAGCTCCAGCGGCAGCGCAACGGACCAGGCCTGGTACGAGATGTACCCGGCGAACCCGGTCTACCTCAGCACCAGCTCCTACCCGGTGTCCGCCGGCGACGCCATCTCCGCCTCGGTCACCTACGCCGGAAGCAGCAAGTACACACTGAAGCTGACCGACTCCTCGCAGGGCTGGACCTACACCACGACCAAGAAGCTCTCCTCCGCAACGCGAGAGAGCGCCGAAGTCATCATCGAGTCGCCGACCGGGGACTACCCCGACTTCGGCACCCTGAACTTCACCTCGGCCACCGTCAACGGCGCGGACCTGGGCGCCTCCAGCCCGGTCGCGATGGACCCGAGCTCGAACGGCGTCACCGAGGCCCACACCAGCGCGCTCAGTGGCAGCGGCACGGCCTTCTCCGACGTCTGGGAGCACGCGTAGAAATACCAGTACAAGCGGTACAAGCAGCTGTGCCGGGGCGGCTTCATGTCGCCCCGGCACAGCTTTTTATCCAGCCTGCCCACCGGCGGTGTCACGCACCTGGCCGAGGATCTCGTGCAGGAAACCCTCGGCCGCATGTACGCGAAGTGGGGCCGGCGCTGGAGGATCGAGAACCCCTCCGGCTACGCGCAGACCACACTCATCAACCTATTTATATCTCTGCGGCGCAAGCGGGACGGCCGGACCTTTCGGCCTGGTCCGTGCCGATGGCACGCCGAAGCCCGCTCTCGCGGCGCTCACGGCCGCGACCGCGTCCACGGCCACGTAAGGACCGGATTTCGACGTGTTCGCCTGCGCCGCACTGGTCGAGCTCGAGCCGCAGGAAACCGAACGGCTGCTCGAGTCCCTCCTGGATCACAGCCTTCTGCTTCAGCACAGCCCCGGACGCTACCGATTCCACGACTTGATCCGCATCCACGCTCGTCTGTCGGCGGAAGCGGACGGAGATCCGGTCGAATACGAGCGCCTCCAGACCCGCCTGTTCATCTGGTACGTGCGGACTGCGCACGCCGCGTCGCGCCAAATCCACCCGCATCGCATCGATATCGACTTGGACATCGACGACGCGGAGCCCGCGGAGGCGCTGCACTTCGCCTCCCGCGACGCGGCCCTAGCGTGGTGCGACGCGGAACGAGCGAATCTCATCGCCGCGACTCACGCATGCGGCAGGCAGGGAATGCGGGCACTCGCCTGGCAACTTCCGGTGGCCCTCTCCCCCTACTTCAATCTGTGCAAGGCGTGGAACGACTGGATCGGGACCCATGAGATCGGCCTGATGTGCGCCCGGCAGTCGGGCGACCGCGCCAGGGCGCGCCGCGGCTGCTCGTTCTCGCTGCCGCCAGGCTCCCGGCGGGTCTGCGTGGTGGCGGCGGAAGGCTGCCGCGAAGGCGAAGGGGGAGGCGTAGCCGACGGCGTCGGCGATCTGGGCCAGGGTGAGATCGTCGTCGCGCAGGTGGTCGCGGGCCAGGGTCATCCGCCATTCGGTCAGGTACTGCATGGGGGCCTGGCCGAGCGCGTCCCTGAAGGCGCGCGCGAAGGCGGCTCGGGACAGACCACTGATGTCGGCGAGTTCGGGGACGGTCCAGGGGCGGGCCGGGTGCTCGTGCATCTCCCGCAGCGCGGCGCCAAGCCTGGGGTCCGCGGCGGCCCGGAACCAGCGCGGCGCGCCGGGGCTGTGGTGGAAGTCGCTGCGGATGGCCATCACGAGCAGCAGGTCCAGGAGGCGGTCGAGCACGATCTGCTGGGCCGGCTCGGTGTGGATCAGTTCGCGGGAGAGCAGGGTGATCACGTCCCGCAGCGGGTCGTCGATCGCGGCCGCGAGCGTCATGACCGGGGGCAGCGCGTCGAGCAGGGCGCTTCCGACGTCGCCGGAGAACTGGTAGGCGCCGCAGAGGAACACGGTCGCCCGCGGGTTGTCGCCGGGACCCGCGTGGGCGTGCCGGGCTCGGAACTCGTCCGGGTCCAGGCACTCGGCGCCGGGCTTGTGCCCGATGTAGTGGTCCGGCCCGCCGCGCACCAGCGCCACGGTTCCCGGGGCGAGTTCCACGTCGTCGCCGGGGGCATCGAGCCAGAGCCATCCTCGTCCACGCACGACCGTGTGCACCGCGAGTTGGATCGAGCCCGCGAGCCGCAGCCCCCACGGCGGTTCGGCGACGGTTCGCGCGAACACGGCGCCGGTCGCGCGTGCCCGGAGCAGGTGGTCGGCGAGCAGGTCCATGACACCAGATTCAGCGAAACGAGCGCTGCGGTCAATATAGCGAGAGTAATGCGTAAAGATCAGAGCGGATCACGCATGGATTCACGCGGCCTGGAGCGTTGACCATAGAGGCATGGCAAACGAAACCCCCACCGCGCTGATCCTGGGCGGCACCGGCCGGACCGGCTCGCTGCTCGCCGACAAGCTCACCCGGCACGGAGTCACCACCCGCACCGCCGCACGCCGCGGAGCGACCGTCCGGTTCGACTGGGACGACCCGACCACGCACGCACCCGCCCTGGCCGGCGCGGACCGGCTCTACCTGGTAACCCCCGTGCTGCGCGTGAAGTACGCCGAGCAGGTCGCCGAGTTCCTGGACCTCGCCGAGACCGCGGGCGTGCGCCACGTCACCTTCCTGAGCGCGTACAACGCCGACCAAGCGCCGCGGGGGATCGACATCGCCGCCATCGAGGCCGATCTCACCGCCCGAAACACCGTCACCTCCAGCGTCCTGCGCCCCGCGTGGGTGATGCAGAACTTCGCCGACGACCACCTTCCGGTCATCGACGGGGCGATCACGGCACCGAGCGGCGGCGGGAGGGAAGCCTTCGTCGACGCGGACGACATCGCGGCGGTCGCGGCCCAGACGCTGCTGAAGCCCGAGGCGCACGCCGGGGCGCGCTACGACCTCACCGGCCCGCAGGCCCTGACCTTCGCGCAGGCCGCCGACATCATCTCCTCGGTCAGCGGTCGCCCCATCGCGTACCACGACATCGATCAGGAAGCCTGGATCGGCGGCGCGCTCGCCATGGGCGTCCCCGCCGACTACGCCGTGATGCTGCGCTGGCTGACCGGCGCCGTCATCAGCGGCAACGGCGCCAAGCCCTCCGACGAAATCGAGAAGGTCACCGGCCGGACGGCGACCTCCTTCCGCACGTTCGCCGAACGCAGCTCCCAGGCCTGGGCCGTGGAGGGGAAATGAGCAAGACCGTCGATGCCGACACCCCGTTCGGCGCGAACAGCCCGTTCTTCCACATCATCAAGGAAGGGCTGGACGGTCTCGTCGACGGGGACGACTACTTCGATCTGCTCGCCGACGATGTGGTCTTCGAATACGTGATCTCCGTGCCGGGCTACCCCAAGCGTGTCGAAGGACGGCAGGGCATCATCGACCTCTACGGTGACTACGGCGACTATATGAAGATGCATACCGCCGACAACCTCCGCGTCTACCGGGACCGGGAAGCCTCGGTGGTCGTGCTCGAATACGAGGTGCACGGCGAGTCGGTCCAGACCGGCCGCCCCTACGACAACCGCTTCGTCTCCATCGCCACCATCGAAGACCGCAAAGTCGCGCACTGGCGCGACTACCTCGATCCCGTCGCCGTGTTCAACGCATCCGGATGGCCGCGAGGCCGCCGCCAGGAGTGAAGATCCCTTCGGGGATTCCCGGGACCGATTCATTCCGCTTCATTCGGCGTAGACCGTCATCCACTCCGCGGCGCGTGGACGATAGCGGTGGCGGTCGGCGAGGCCTTGGGAGACGGCCGGCATGTGTCCCGCGCCGTACACGACGCCGACCTTGATCGGCTCCAGGCGACGCCGATCGTGAAGGTCGGTCAGTGCTCGGAGAAGCGCGCGATCGCGGGCGTCCGTGAGCATGTGAACCATCGGATCGTCGGCCGCGTACGCTTCGCGTGCGGTGAAGGCGAAATCGTGGATCTCCAGGTCTTTGTCGCACAGCACGCGCGGGCCGGCGATCGCGAGCGCCGTACTGATCACGCGCGCGCTGGTGACCAAGGCGAGGTTGACGCCGGTCACCATCGCCATCCGCTTCAGCCCCGGGATGGTGCGAAGGTCGAGGGCCGGCACCGCGGGCGGCACGTCCGGCCGGATCACCGGGATGCCGTCGGGTAGCACGGCCTCGTCGGTCTGCCCGACGATCCCGTGCTGCCGCCCGCGCGGGAAGTAGCGGTCGGCGAAGTCCATCGCGTTCGATTGCAGAGTCGGGCCGGCAACCCCCTCGGCCACGATCACCGCGCACTTCGCCAACCGCCGACGCACCTCCGCGTAGAACGACGGCTGCGCGAAATGCAGCATCGGAAGGAGCAGGAACTCCATCGCAGTCTCCTGCCGCACCAGCGTGATCGCCGCGGACCGCACCCCGAGCCCGGTGACCTCAGTGATCTGCACGAGCTTCGCGCCCCCGAATCTCAACGGCCCCGGCGGCCGCACCTTCTCGGGTAGACGATTCCCGTTTCTCTTCGGTCGATACGGCGGTCAGTACGCCGATTTCATTGGCCTACGCGTCGCGCTTGCGGAACACCGCCAGTCCGCCGACCATGGCGATTCTCGGCGGCTCATGTGCGATTGTTGGCTGGTGAACGATGGCGTCCCGGTGTCCGCGGCCCGCCTGTCGGCCCGATCGACCGAGGGCCTGGCCGACCACCTCGCAGCGTGCCACGCCGTCGAGGTGACCGGTCTGACCGAGTTGGATCTCGGCGTATTCCGGGTAGAGCGCGCTGCGGGCGAGCCGTGGGTGGCCCGCGTCTTCCCGGCCGTGCGGCCGCTCGCGGAGGTCGAGGGCGACGCCGTCATTCTCCGTGCCCTGGAACGTGCCGGCTTTCCCGCGGAACGGTGCGCGACCGAGACGCCGGTGACCGAGCTGTCCGGACAGGGGGTGCTGGTCACCACGTTCGTGCCGGGCACGCGTGCGGCCGGCGGCCGTGCCTTCGCGTATCTCGGGGCGCTGCTCGGCCGCCTGCACGCGCACCCCGCCGAGGGACTTCGGCCGGGCGGGGCCTGGCATCACCTGGTCCCCCGGGGCGGCGGGCCGAGCGAGGAGATCCAGGCCGCGCTGGACCTGCTGGGTGAAGCCGGCGGCGAACCAGAGCTGATGAACGCCGTGGCCGAGCTCGACGACTGCGCGGATCTGCCGCACGCGTTCGTGCACCCGGACTTCGTCCCGGCCAATGCGATCGAGAACACCGACGGCGGGATCACCGTCGTCGACTGGACGGGCTCGGGCCGCGGCCCCCGTCTCCGGTCCCTGGGATTCCTGCTGTTCGCCGCGGGTGCGCGCAGTCCCATGCTCGTCGACCTCGTCGTCTCCCGCTACCGTCGGCACACCGAGTTGACCCCGGACGAGATCGACCGGCTGCCCGACGCGATCCGCGCCCGTCCGCTGCTGATCGACTGCTGGGCGGTCGGCGTGGGACGCAAACCCGCACGCCAGGTCGTTTCCGAACTCGCCACCATGACAAGGCTCGCCGAGCGCATCGCCGAGCAGGCCCGCTCCGCCTTTCTCGCGCCCGGCGACAGCGGCGCCCGAAGTCCCGAAGCGCCGCCGAAATCGCCGCGCGCCGACCCGAGGGCGGGAACGATCGTCACTGAGACGCTCGACTACGACGGCGGACGGAAGGTCACCGTGTATGTCCCGCCGGATCCGCCCGAGGCGGTTGTGTTCGCCGGTGACGGCCAAGGGGTTTCCCACCTGGGCCGCCGCCTCGAGGCGGCGGACGCTCCGCCGACGATGATCGTCGGTGTGCACGGGCCGGCCGATGAGACGCTGCGACTCCACGAATACTCGCCGGTCTTCGACGCGGAACGATTCGCGGCGCACGAGAGGTTCTTCGTCGAGGACGTCGGCCGCTGGGCACGGGCGCGGTTCGCGATCACGCTGCCCGCCGAACGGACCGCGGTGTACGGTGCCTCGGCAGGCGGGGAACTCGCGCTCGCCCTCGGACTTCGGCATCCGGACGTCTACGGCGCGGTCTTCTCCTGCTCACCGGGCGCGGGCTACAAACCGACCGGCACTATGCCGGCTCGGATTCCGCGCACGTACCTGGTCGCCGGCTCGCTGGAGCCCTTCTTCCTCGAGAACGCGACCCGGTGGGCGGCCGCACTGCGTGACGCGGGCGCGGACGTCGTGCTGAGCGAGCGGCCCGCATCCCACGGCAGCGCGCTGTGGCAAGCGGAGTTCCCGCTGATGGTGGCGTGGGCGTTCGGACGGTGACGCATCGAACTGACGTCCGCCGGAGTCCCGGACCGTCCCGGGCTGCTCGGCTGAGCAGCCCGGGAGGCCGGCAGGGGTCAGGACAGGTCAGGGCTCTGCGTCTGCGGGCTCACCCGGAACGCGACGGCGCCACGCTGGTCGACTTCGGCGTCGAGCACCTTGTCGTCGAGCTGCGCGACGACGTGCTGTTCCAGGTACACCCGCGCCTGACCGGACTCGACCACCCGGTCCTCCGGCATCGGACCGGCCGTCACGGACACCGCGAAGCTCGGGCCGCCGCTGTTCTCCGCGTTCGGCACGATACGCAGACCGGCATCGGCAGGCATGCCCGGCTGCGAGCTCAGCTCGCGGATCACGTCGGCGGCGGATTCGCTCAATGTGAGCATCAGGCTCTCCTCAGAGTCGGGGTCAACGAATTTCGGACCGCGTAACCCGGCCGCCCGACCACAAACGTCGCCTCGCCCGAAAAATCTCCACGGCCGGAACGCAAGCAGCCTTCGCCGAGCTCAGGGGCAGAGCAGGTTTTCGGCCGGTGTCGGCAAGGTCTCGGCGAGTGCCTCCCAGTGGTCGGCGAGGGACGTCAGCAGGTGCATCAGATAGGCGCGCAGCGCCGGGTCGAACGGCTCCAGGAGTCGCTCGTCCAGCTCGCGTGCGCGGCGGTTGGCCTCGTGCAGGGTCCGCTCGCCCTCCTCCGTGAGAAACAGCAGCTTGCGTCGCCCGTCGTCGGCCGCGGTCTGCCGCACGATCAGTCCGCGGCCTTCCAGACGCCGTGCGACGTCCGCCATGGTGGAGGTGTCCAGGGCCACGGCCGACGCCATCGAACGCTGGTCGCGGCCCGGAGCCGCCCGCACGGCGGTGAGCACCGCGAACTGCGGTCCGGTGAGCACCGGGTCCACCGCTCTGCCCCAGACGGCGAGATACGCCTGCGACAACCGGCGGATCTGGTATCCGGGCGCGGCCGTCAGGGCCTCGGGCGTCGCGGGCGCGGAGGCGATGTCGTCAGTCATGGACCCACTCAATCACGGCGTCCGGTCGGCTCGCGGCTCGGCTCCGGACTGTGCCACGGTCACACCCGAACGGGTCCGAGCGCGCAGAAGTGCTGCTCATCCCAGTCGGCCCCTGCCTCCGCTCCCAAGCGTCTCGCCGTACGGTGAGAGATCTTCCTTGGGGTGGATCGGGCCCGGTCGGTCGGCCAGCCGAAGCCCGCTGCCGCCGCGCTTGAGGGCGATGATCTCGGCCGCGATGGACACGGCCGTCTCCTCCGGGGTGCTGGAGCCGAGGTCGAGGCCGATCGGGCTGCACAGCCGCTTCAGCTCGGCCTCGGTCAGCCCTGCCTCCATCAGCCGTTCGCATCGTTCCCGGTGGGCGAGTCGCGAGCCCATCGCGCCGATGTACCCGACCTCGGGCAGGCGAAGCGCGACCTCGAGCAGCGGGACGTCGAACTTGTGGTCGTGGGTCAGCACGCAGATCGCGGTGCGCCCGTCGATACGTCCGGCATCCGCTTCGGCCTCGAGGTATCGATGCGGCCACTGCACCACGACCTCGTCCGCGGCGGGCAGCCGCTGCGCGGTGGCGAACACCGGGCGAGCGTCGCACACGGTGACCCGGTAGCCGAGGAACGAGGCTGTCCGGGCCAGGGTCGCCGCGAAGTCGACGGCGCCGAACACGATCATCCGGGGGCGCGGCGCGAAGGACTCGACGAACACTGTGACTCCTTCGCCGAATTCACCGAGCACGTCGGCTGTCTCGCCACGGCACGATCCGTGCGCGTCGTAACTCAGCACCTCGCTGCGGCCGGCCTCCAACAGGCCGAGGGCGTCGCGAAGTACGAGATCGTCCAGTCGGTCGGAGCCTAAGCCTCCCGCCATCCGGTCCGGCCATACGACCAGTCGGCGGCCGAGACGTTCCGGCGGCCCGGCGATCACGGTCGCCACCGCGACGGGACGTCCGGCCCGGATTGTCTCGGACACCTCGCCCAGCTGAGGGAACGTCGCGTAGTCGACCCTCTCCACGAACACGTCGAGGGTGCCGCCGCAGGTCAGTCCGACCGCGAAGACGCCTTCGGCGGCCCCGTACCGCTGGAGCACCGGTCGGGCGCCGGCGAGCACCTCGGTGCCCAGTTCGTAGACGGCGCCTTCGACGCAGCCGCCCGACACGCTGCCGACCGCCTCTCCCCCGGGCCCCACCAGCATCGCGGCCCCGGGCCGGCGAGGAGCGGATCTGTGCGTGGCCACGACGGTGGCCAGCGCCGACGACTCGCCCTCGGCCCACCAGGACATCAGCGGGTCCAGTACGTCATGCATGATCCGCTCCTCTCGGCCATCGGTTCGCGGCACGCCGATCAGGCTCGCGGTCCGCCCAGCAGACGTCCGGCGCCCGGCACGCGCGGCGGAAGGCCGAGCTCCGTCAAGATGCGGAACGCCGTCGAGGTGGCCGCCGACAGCACCGGCAACCCCGTTTCGTCCTCCACCGGCTGAATCGAGGCGAGAGACGGCATCTGCACACACGCCGAGAGCACCAGCGCGTCGGCGCGGCGCAGGTCGAGGCGCCGCCAGTGCTCGCGCAGATCGGCCGGGTCGAGCCGGGCGACCGCCAGGTTGTCGGGCACTTCAAGGCTGAGCGCGTCGACCACCTCCACCTTGGCGTCCTCGAGGTATTCGACGACGCGAGCGGTGAGTTGCCGCATATACGGCGTGATGATCGCGACCCGCTTGGCGCCGACGGCTTCGATGCCGCTGAGCAGGGCGCCGGCGCTGGAGACCACGGGAGCCTCGGCGCCCTCGGCGCGCAGCGCGGCGGTGATCTCGGCCTCCGCCACGCAGTGGTGGCCCGGCCCCTGGGCCATGATGGCGACCAGGCAGGCGGTGGCGACGACGTCGGGCCGCGCGTCGGCCAGCTCGCGGGCCGCTCGCTCGGTCTGCGCGTTCATCTCGAGCAGCGCTTCGGGCGTGACGTGCTTCATGCGCATCCTGCTGCTGTGGAACACGAACCGGTCGCCGGGCTCGGCGGCCTCGCGCGCGGCCAGCATGCGCGGCAGTTCGGTCTCCATGGTCAGGTTGGAGCTGGGCACGATCAAGCCGATGTGATGGTCCGTCATGGGGCCGAGCCTCCGGTCGCGACGCGGGCTGAGTCTGGATGCGGCGTGGAAAGGGTCGTACTCAGCGCCGTACGCAGAGTCCTGAGGGCCGTCGCCGGGGCGTCCCAGAAGATCATGTGCCCGGCGCCGGCGACCTCGTGCAGCGGCGCCGCGGGGTTGGTCTCGGCGGCCAGCCGCGCCCCGTCGGCGGTGACCACGGGGCTGTCGGCCCCGTAGAGCAGGCAGACCGGTCCGGGCACGCGGGGCCACCAGTCGAAGAAGTCCTCAGTCTCGAATCCGCGGTGCGTGGCC
>Ga0185299_10001435_pt1 | contig 46104 bp, 44 predicted proteins | sample PaiPotPPA55metaG_FD_128002 | JGI IMG/M metagenome (GOLD analysis project Ga0185299, IMG submission 128002) | Iron sulfur acid spring bacterial and archeal communities from Banff, Canada, to study Microbial Dark Matter (Phase II) - Paint Pots PPA... ... | reverse complement strand
TACGCCGAAGGACATCGTCGCAAGGCTCAATGCCAGCCTGGTGCAGATTCTCGCCGATCCGACCGTGCAGCAGCGCCTGACCGAACTCGGCATCCAGATCACTCCGCCCGATCAGCAATCGCCCGAAGCGCTGCGCGCGTTCCAGAAGGCCGAGAGCGAGCGCTGGTGGCCGATCATCAAGGCGTCGAATATCAAGGTGGAGTGAGCGGTCTTATCGAAACACAGTTCCTCGACCGTCATTGCGAGCGCCAGCGAAGCAATCCATCTCGCCGCAAGCGGAAGGCTGGATTGCTTCGTCCCGCTTCGCTCCTCGCAATGACGGCTATGACTGGACCCGTTCCAGCTTCTGCAGGCAGCGCGTTGCCTTCACCACCGCCGGCATCGGGGTGTCCGGAAAGCTGGTCTTCCAGTTGGTGACGCCGACCTCGCCGACGTAGAGGTCGCCTTTCGAATCCAGCGCAATGCCGTGCGGGGCGAGGAATTTGCCGGTCTCGAGGCCGGGACCGTGCTCGCCGCCGAGCCGCGCGATGCGCTTTCCTTTTGCGTCGACGATCGACAGCCGCGGACCGAGGTTCGGCACCTTGAGATTGACCGGCATGCCCGGACCGAGCTCGCCGACGATGAAATTCGGCTGCTTGCCGCCGCCGCAACAGCAGAGCGCGCAGGGCCGGTGCAAATTATTCCACTGCGTCTCGTATTTGCCGTTGCCGTCGAACACCTGGACGCGGTGGTTCTCGCGATCCGCGACATAGACCCATCCGTCCGCATCGGTTACGATGTTGTGGACGATGTTGAACTGGCCCGGATCGGTGCCGGGCTCGCCCCAGGTCTTCAGCAGTTTGCCGTCGGCGGTGTATTTGTGGACGCAGGCATTGCCGTAGCCGTCCGACACATAGATCTCGCCCTTCGGCGACAGCGCGGTATGCGTGCAGCGGTGGAACGGCTCGCCGCTCATATAGGGCGCCGGCTTGTTCGGAATGCCGATGGTCAAGAGCACCTTGCCGTCGGGCCTGCACTTGCGCACGGTGTGGTCGCCGTCGTCGGTGCAATAGAGATTGTCCTCGGCATCGATGTGCAGTCCGTGCGCGCGGGCAAACACGCCTTCGCCCCAGCTCGTGACAAAATTGCCCTCGCGGTCGAGCACCACCATCGGATGGGCGCCGCGGTTGAAGACATAGACGCGGTCCTTGCTGTCGACCGCGACGGAGGCGACGTCGGTGAGATTCCACCCCTCGGGCAATTTTGCCCAGTTCTCCACCACGCGATAGCGATGCTCGCCGGAGCCGAGGATGGTAGGCATGTGTGCTTCCTCCAAAATTATCACACCGTCATTCCGGGATGGTCCGAAGGACCAGGCCCGGAATCTCGAGTTTCCGGGTTCGCATCTTCGATGCGCCCCGGAATGACGAGTTTGAAAAATTCACGCAACCGCCGCATCGGCCGCCCGCCCGCCCCGCGGCAGCAACCCTTCCTCGATGGCCTTGATCTGCAGCGCCAGATATTTCGAGTTGATCCGGCATTGCGCGAGACTGCCGGCGATGAACCAGAGGCCGGGCTGGCCGGTGCGCGTATACATGTTGCGCAATTCCTGTCCCTCGCCAAAACCCCAGATCGGGCCGACGCGCGCGGTGACCGCATCGCCGAACAGTTTGCGCACCAGAACTTCCTGGGGCTCGTAGCCGGTCGCGAGCACGATCAGGTCGGCGGCAACCATTTCGCTGTTCTTCATCCGCGCACCCTCGGCCGCGAACGCCTCGATATCGGAAAACTGCTTCAGGGCGATCTCGCCGCGCACCACGAGATCGGAGCAGCCGACATTGAAATAATAGCCGCCGCCGCGGGTGAGGTATTTGAACTGCCAGCCGGTGTTGCCTTCGCCGAAATCGAGCTTGAAGCCGACCCGCTCCAGTCCATCGAGCAATTCAGAATCGAGTTTTTTGGATTGCTCGGTGATCATGACGTGGCTTTTCTTGGCGAGCGGCAGCGGCATCGAGGTCGCGATCAGGTCGTTGTCCTCCAGCGTGCCCTCGTTATAAGCGGCGTAGGCGAGTTGCGCCGAGGGTTCGATATTGGTGATCAGCGTCGAACTGCGCTGGATCAGCGTGACCTTGGCGCCGCTCGAATAAAGGTCCTGCGCGATATCGTGGCCGCTGTTGCCGGTGCCGATCACCAGCGCCGGTTTGCCCTGCCAGCGCTCGCCGTCGCCATATTGGCTGGAATGGAGAATTGTGCCGGCAAAATTCTTCAGGCCCGGGATATCCGGCAGGTTCGGAATGCCGCTGACGCCGGTCGCCATCACGACATGGCGCGGATGCATGATGCGCTCTGTTCCGTCGGCGCGGCGCAACGTCACCGACCAGCGTCCTTCCGCCTCATCGTAAGCGCCGCTTTCGAACTCGGTGCCGGTCCAGTAGTTCAGCTCCATGGCCTCGACATAGGCCTCGAACCAGTTGGCGAGCTTGTCCTTGGGGATATAGACCGGCCAGTTCGGCGGGAACGGCATATACGGCAAGTGGTTGACCTGCACTTGATTGTGCAGCGTCAGCGCATGGTAGCGGTTGCGCCAATTGTCGCCGACGCGAGCCTCGCGATCGACGATCAGGGTATCGACCTGCAACTGCTTCAGGCGTGCCGCGATCGACAATCCGGCCTGGCCGCCGCCGACCACCAGCACCGTGGGATCGCGGTCGGCGTATTCGGCCGAGGCTTTGCGAAGGTCGAGCCAGTTGGGCCCGCGAAAATCGCGTGAATAGGCCTGCCCGCGCGGCCGCGATCTGCCGAGCGCCTCCTCGAAACCTTTCAATTCGTCGAGCGCGGTCAGCAGCGTCCAGGCTTTCAGCCGGTTGCCGTCGGAAGCATCGGGGATCAGCCGCAGGATTCCGCTGCCGCGGCCTTGCGCGGTTTCGAATCTGAAAATCGCCTCAACGTTGCTGGTGCCGGCACGGGTCACCCGGCGCGGCGCGGCTCGGTTGGGATCGATCTCGAACGCGCGCGGAACGGCGCTGGCGGCGCGGGCCCTCAATTCGCTCAGGATCGCGTCCGCGCCGTTGATGGTCTGCAGTTTCCAGCTCAGCGCCAGCACATCGCGCCAATAGCTGTCGGGGTGAAACAGCGTTTTGAGCAGAATCTCGTCAGGTGCGGCGAGCGCGGTTTCGAATTGCGCCAGCCAGTTTTCGGCCGCGATCGAAATATCGTCCGTTCTGTCCAGCATGCGCGTTCTCACTGCGGCCGTCTGCGCGGCATTTCCCTGCCGACAAAACCTATACCGTCAGCGCGGGCGCAGAAAGAGCGGGTAGAAGAACTCCGCTATGCCGTCAGCGACAGGATGTGCCCCTGATCCGGCGGAACGCGGCCACTGAGCGTATCCTGATAGACCTGCTTCACCGCCTCCGGCCCGCGTCCTTCGACGACCTTGAGCCATCGATCCAGCATCGGTGCAAAGCCCGACCACGCCGCGCCGAACCTGATATCGATGCCGCCCGGCCCCCATTCCTTGGCGCGCCTGCGAATCTGGTCGGGCGCGAAAAACCAGGTTGGTTTGGCGCCCGGCAATCGCGGCTCGTCGGGCTGGGAACTCCGATGCGTGAGCCCGATCTGCGCGGAATATTTCATCTGGTCACCGAGATGCCGGTGAAGCTCCGCGCGCAACGCGCTGTTGCCGGCCATGTCGACGAATGCGACCGGCCGGTCCAGTGGCAGCGAGGTCACGCGGTCATAGGTGACGACGTCGTCGTAGCAGCCAAGCGAATTGACAAAATCGGTATTGCCGGCGGAGGTCAGCCCGATCACGCGAATGGGCTTGCGCAGGGCGTGCAACAGATAGGCGAGCCCGAACGCGGTCTTGCTGGAGGCGCTGGAGAGCAGGACGCTGCGCGCGCCAAAAAATTCGTTCTCCGCCAAAAAATCATCGACCAGGAACGACAGCATGAACAGCGGCCGCAGCAGCGCCTGATGATCGCCCTGCAGGCCGGCGAACGCCGGATCGCCGCTGACGCGCGCGTAGATGTTGTAGACCGGCGCCACGCCCTGGCGATGCGCCGCCGCGTCGCGCAAGCCGCGCTTAGAAACGTCGGCCGCTTCGATCACGAGATGCGTCGCCATCGGAAAATAACCGAACAGACGCTCTCCGATATTGATACCCGGATGTTTCGAGGCGATCACCTCGCCGAATCCCCACACCGGAATGTTGCCGAAAGTTTCCGGCGCCGGAAACAGCTGCCAGTATTTCAATTCGTCGCCGAGCACGGCGTAAGTGATGTTGTTGGCGGTGAGCGCGAACCGGTCGATCTTGATCAGCAGCGCGTCGGCGGGCAACTCAGCGGCGTCGGGCAGTCGCGTCTCGATGATCTTGCACTGCTGCAGGTCGTTGCGTGCAACGATGAAGTCGGTGGCGTTCATGGTTTCGATCCCCGGCTGTTTTCTGCCGCGATCTTTGCGTTCGACGATGACCGTTTTGCAACATCAATCTTGTTTAAAACATCGTTCGCTCTTTTACGTCTTGCCGATCACGCCCTCGCGCTTCTTCAGCGCACGGTAATAGGCCCACCACAGATGCGCAGCGGCGCCGCGCAACGGACGCCACGGCTCGGCCAGCGGCGCCATCTGTTTTGCGGTCGGCCGCGTCTTCAGGTCGAGGCCGATCTTTATCGCTTCCTGCACGGCAAGGTCGCCGGCGGGCCACGCATCGCCATGACCGAGGCAAAACAGCAGGTAGATGTCGGCCGTCCACGGGCCGATGCCGTGCAGCGCGGTCAGCGTGTTGTGCGCGGTGTCGGCGTCCTCGTTGGCGAGCACATCGAGGTTCAAGCGCTCCGAGGCGAGTTCGCGCGCCAGATTCTTCAAGGTCTTGATCTTGGCCGCCGACAGGCCGAGCCGGCCCAGCCGGTCGGCGCGCGCCTTGCGCAAGCTGTCGTGGTGAAACGGATCGAACGCGGCCGTGAGGCGGGTCCAGATCGCCGCGGCGCTCGCGGTCGAGAGTTGCTGGCCGCAGATGATCGCGGCGAGACCGGCAAAGCCCGGCTCGCGCTGTCGCAGCGCCGGCATGCCCGTGACCTCGAAAATGGGTTTGAGCCGCGGGTCCTGCTTGACCAGCACGTGGACGGCGTCTTCGAGGTCGGTCTGGGTTTCGAGGTGGATGAGCATTGTGGCGGTATCTACTCGGGGGGGATCGTCATGCGCGGGCTTGACCCGCGCATCCATCTGCTATCGTAACAGAGTCTTTGAGGGATGGATTGCCGGGTCAAGCCCGGCAATGACAAGTGTTGAGCACAATGCCGCCCGTCTTCCGCTTCGCGCCGAGCCCGAACGGCTATCTGCATCTCGGCCACGCCTATTCGGCGCTGCTCAATTTCGATTTGGCGCTCCGGACGGGCGGGCGATTTTTGCTGCGCATCGAGGATATCGATTTGGCCCGCTGCCGGCCGGAGTTCGAGGCTGCGACCTATCAAGACCTCGCCTGGCTCGGCATCGCCTGGGAGCAACCCGTGCGGCGGCAATCCGAACATCTTTCCGAATATCGCGATGCGGTCGAGAGGCTCACGGCGGAGGGCCTTGTCTATCCGAGTTTCGAGAGCCGCGCCGAAATCGCGCAACTGGTGACGCGGCGGGAGGCCGACGCGGCGAGTACCCCTTGGCCGCGCGACCCCGACGGTGCGCCGCTCTATCCCGGAGCGGCGAAGCTGCTCGGGGCGAGCGAGCGCGCGCGGCTACTCGAGCAGGGCGCGCCTTACGCGCTGCGGCTCGACATGGCGGCGGCCTGCGCCCGTGCCGGCGATCTCACCTGGACCGAGCACGGCGCGGGACCCGATGGCCGGTCTGGTGTCGTGGCGGCCCGACCGCAGGCATGGGGCGACGTCGTGCTGGCGCGCAAGGAGACGCCGACCAGCTATCACCTCTCGGTGGTCATCGACGATGCCCTGCAGGGCGTGACCGAGGTGGTGCGGGGCCAGGACCTGTTCTGGTCGACCAGCGTTCACCGCCTGCTGCAGGCGTTGCTCGGCTTGCCGGAGCCGACCTACCGGCACCACCGCCTGATGCTCGACGGCGCCGGACAAAAGCTCTCGAAGTCGACCGCGGCCACGGGCCTGCGCGAATTGCGTGCCGCCGGCTCAAGCCCGGCCGACATCCGACGGCTGGTCGGTTTGCCCTGATTGGCGATTGGTGGGCCGGTTTGAGGCAGCCCGATGGCAAGTGGAAAAGGCCGCTGCGGCGTGACTCCGGCAGCCCGGCCATGGCATGGTGGCAGAGGATCGGGCTCAGGGGAATCATGGCGCCAAGATCGCGCTCACTGCGCAGCACGCGGTCCGTCAAGCGAGGGCCGCCGAGAAAACGCGCTCCACGCGTTGCCACCGGCAAGGCGCGCAAGCGTGTGGTCAAAAAGCGTGCGGTCAAGAAGCGTGCGGTCAAGAAGGGCGCGCCCGGCATGGTCGAGGCGGCGCTCGCCGCGTTCGCGCACGAGGTCCGAACGCCGTTGACCGGCATCCTGGCGATCAGCGATTTGCTGGCGACCTCCGATCTCGACGAGCGCGAGCGGCGCTGGGTCGATACCATCAAGGCCGGCGCCGAACATCTGGCGAGCCTTGCAACCTTGTTTGTCGACGCCGCCCGCGGCGGCGATGCGGTTGCGGGAATCCGGCAGGACCTGTTCGACCTGCGGGCGCTGGCGCGCAACGCCGGCGATTCGCTGGCCGGCCGCGCGGCCGCCAAAGGCCTGCACTCGGAGGTCGAAATCTCGGAAAAGCTTCCGGCGCTGGTGGTCGGCGACCCCGTCCGGCTGCGCGCCGCGCTGGAAAACCTGATCGATAACGCGGTGAAGTTCACCGAAGCGGGCGGCGTCGCGCTTGCGGTCGAGCCGGTCCGCGGCAGCGGCGGCAAGCTCAGCGTCGCGTTTGCGGTTTCCGACAGCGGCATCGGTTTGACGCTCGCCGAGGTCAAGCGCCTGTTCCGCCCGTTTTCGCAGGCCAATGTCTCGATCGCCTCGCGCTTCGGCGGCGCCGGGCTCGGTCTGTCGTCGGTCAAAGCGCTGGCGCGCGCGATGGGCGGCGACATCATGGTGGCGCCGCGGCGCAGCGGGGGAACCACATTCACGCTGAACGTGACGCTTTCCCGCGCGAAAACGTCGAAGGCGGCCATTTCCGGCGCAGGCGCCTATCTGCCGTCGAGCCCGGCGCAGCCGCTGCGCGTGCTCAGCGTCGAGGACAATCCGTTCGGGCGCGTCGTGCTCAATACCATCCTCACCGAACTTGGCCATCAGGCGGAATTCATCGGGCGCGGCGAGGCCGCGCCCGAGCGGATCGCGCAAGGCAGCTTCGACGCGGTCCTGATGGACATGGTGCTGCCGGGTATCGACGGCATCGAGGCGATCAAGCGGATTCGCAGCTTAAGCCCGCCGCTCGGCCGCATTGCGATCATCGGGGTATCGGGCCGGGGCGATGACGAAGCGGCCTCGCGCGCCGCCGGCGCCGACGCCTTTCTGGTCAAGCCTGTGTCTCCGCGGGCTTTAGCGACTGCGCTGCTTGAAGCGACACGCCGTGCGGCAGCCGCGACTTGATGATCGCGGCGTTCAGTTCGCCGCCATAGACGAAGATCGCGGCGATGAAATACAGGAACACCAGCGCGATGATGACCGACGCCAGGCCGGCATACATCGTGACATAATTATTGGCGAAGCGCGCCAGATACTGGCCGAACACGACGCCCGACAGCAGCGAGGCCACCAGCGTGAAGACGATGCCCGGCAGGATCTGCAGGAACCCGCGGCGGCCCGCCGGAAGCCAGGCGTGCAGAATGAGCAGCGCGACGACCATTGCCGTGATGGTGACGCCATAGCGCGAGAGGCTGAGCAACTGTTCGTTGCTCTCGACGATCAGCGGAATGTGCCGCCGCGCCGCCTCGATGAACAGGGGCCCGAGCACGATCAGGAACGCCATCGCCAGCGCGGTGATGGCGGCGATCAGCGTATAGCCGATCGATTCCAGCCGCAGCCAGTACCAGCGCCGCGGTTCAAGCACCGAATAGGCGCGGTTGAGCGCGACCCGCAGCGCCTCCACGCCGTTCGAGGCAAAATACACCGCAAGCACCGCGCCGATGGTCAGGATGTCGCCGCGGCTCGTCGTCAGCACGTCGTGGATCTCGCCGGACAGCGAATCGGCGACCTGCTTGGGCCAGACCTGCAGCAACAGCCCGACCGCCTGATCGGCGAGTTCCTTGGAGCCGAAGAAGCCCGCCAGCGAGGTCAGCACGATCAGGAACGGAAACAGCGCCATCAGCGTCGACAGCGCAATGTGGCTCGCAATCGCCCAGCCGTCATCGGCGAGAAACGTGTAGAACGCATCCATCACGACCAGATAGACGTAGCGAAGCTGTCTCACTTTTCACCTTGAAGGAGCGGCAGACGGGTTCGGCGGATAACCAGGCTACCTTCTGATATTATTGGATAAAAAGCCATATCGTTGGTCGTGACAGTGGCGGATACAGGCATTGGCGGACGAACTGCCGCGGTGTAATGAACGGCGATGACAACATTCCTGCGCTCGATCATCCTTCCCGTCGCGGTCGCCGCCGTGGCGGTGGTGCTGCTGCTTGGCCTTCTTAACATGATGCGGGGCGGTTCGCCGAACCGCTCCCAGAAACTGATGCAGCTGCGGGTATTGCTGCAGTTCGTCGCGATCGTCATCACCATGCTCACGGTCTGGGCGATGGGGCACTAGAGCATGATCCGGAAAAGCATGCCCTCGGGCTTGACCCGAGGGTGGGACCGGTTTTCCCTCGGGACAAACGCGAAGCGTTTGCCCGGAGATCATGCTCAAACAAAGAGATCTAGGAGGCGGACAATGGTCGTCCTTAATCGCATTTACACGCGAACCGGCGATGACGGCACCACCGCGCTCGGCAGCGGCGAACGCCGCCCGAAATACGACCTGCGCGTTGCCGCCTACGGGACGGTCGACGAAACCAACGCTGCGATCGGCATCGTGCGGCTCTATCTGCAGGAGGCGCGCGAACTCGATGCCATGCTGGGCCTGATCCAGAACGATCTGTTCGATCTCGGCGCCGACCTCGCGGTGCCGGAGCGCCAGGGTAAGGCGGAACGGTTGCGGGTACTGTCGAGCCAGGTCGAACGGCTCGAGCGCGACATCGACAGCCTGAACGCGCAGCTTGCGCCGTTGACCTCGTTCGTGCTGCCCGGAGGCACGCCGGCGGCGGCGCACCTGCACGTAGCGCGCACGGTATGCCGCCGGGCGGAACGGATCATGGTGGAACTCGCCGCCCGGCCCAATGAGGCGGTCGGCGACGCTGCCATCCAATATATCAACCGCCTGTCGGACTTCCTGTTTGTCGCCAGCCGCGCCATGAACGATAATGGCTCAGGCGACGTCTTGTGGGTGCCCGGCCAAAACCGCTAACCACGTATGTTTGGCGGCAATTTTTGGGCTTATCGCGTTGACCGGCGTTGGCGGGACCTTTAGGTTCCGCGCCCAAGCCGATCAAAGGCCAAATTTCCAAGCGAAAGAGGATCGATGAAGGTTCTGGTGCCGGTAAAGCGGGTGGTCGATTACAACGTCAAGGTCCGCGTCAAGAGCGACGGATCGGGCGTTGAACTGTCCAACGTCAAGATGTCGATGAATCCGTTCGACGAAATCGCCGTCGAGGAGGCGCTGCGCCTGAAAGAGGCCGGCAAGGCCGCCGAAGTGGTGGTGGTGTCGATCGGCCCGGCGCAGGCGGCCGAGACGATCCGGACCGGGCTCGCGATGGGCGCCGACCGCGGCATCCTGGTCAAGGCGGACGGCAATGTCGAACCGCTGGCGGTCGCAAAAATCCTCAAGGCCATAGCCGACGAGGAAAAGCCCGGCCTGATCATCCTGGGCAAGCAGGCGATCGACGACGACTCCAACCAGACCGGCCAGATGCTGGCGGCGCTGCTCGGATGGTCGCAGGCTACCTTTGCCTCCAAGCTCGAAGTCGATGGAACCGATTTCAAGGTGACGCGCGAGGTCGACGGCGGCCTGCAGACCGTGAAACTCAAGGGACCGGCGATCGTCACCACCGACCTGCGGCTCAACGAGCCGCGCTATGCCTCGCTGCCCAACATCATGAAGGCAAAGAAGAAGCCGATCGCGGACAAGAGCGCGGCCGATTACGGCGTCGATCTCACCGCCCATCTCGAGATCCTCAAGACATCCGAGCCGCCCGGCCGCAAGGGAGGCGTCAAGGTCAAGGACGTCACCGAGCTGGTGTCAAAACTCAAGAATGAAGCCGGGGTTCTCTGATGACGACGCTATTGATCGCCGAACACGACAACGCCTCGCTCAAGGATTCGACCAACAAGGCGCTGACCGCAGCTGGCGCCCTCGGCGGCGAGGTCCATGTCCTGGTCGCCGGCCAAAACGCCAAGCCCGCGGCCGATGCCGCGGCCAAGCTCGCCGGCGTCACGAAGGTCCTGCTGGCGGATGACGCGGCCTATGCCCACGATCTCGCCGAGCCGCTGGCCGCGCTGATCGTGGCGCTGGCCCCCGGTTATGACGCCTTCGTCGCGCCCGCGACCTCGCGCTTCAAGAACGTGATGCCGCGCGTTGCGGCGCTGCTGGACGTCATGCAGGTGTCGGAAATCATCAAGGTGGTTTCGCCCGATACCTTCGAGCGGCCGATCTATGCCGGCAACGCGATCCAGACCGTGAAATCGAAGGACGCCAAGAAGGTGATCACGGTGCGGACCTCGACCTTCACGGCGACCGGCGAGGGCGGCAGCGCGCCGGTGGAGAATGCGGCCGCAGCCGCCGATCCCGGGCTCTCCAGTTTTGTCGGCGAGGAAGTGGCCAAAAGCGACCGCCCCGAACTGACCTCGGCCAAGATCATCGTCTCCGGCGGCCGCGCCATGCAGAGCCGCGAGAATTTTGCCAAATATATCGAGCCGCTCGCCGACAAGTTAGGGGCCGGCGTCGGTGCCTCGCGCGCCGCGGTCGATGCCGGCTATGCGCCGAACGACTGGCAGGTCGGCCAGACCGGCAAGGTGGTGGCGCCGGAGCTCTATGTCGCGATCGGCATCTCCGGCGCGATCCAGCATCTCGCCGGCATGAAGGATTCCAAGGTGATCGTCGCGATCAACAAGGATGAGGACGCGCCGATTTTCCAGGTCGCCGATTACGGCCTGGTCGCGGATCTCTATCAGGCGGTTCCGGAACTGACCGAGGCGCTCGGCAAGCTCGGAAAGTAACGACGACGTGCGTACCGGGCAAAACGGGGTACCGGTTTTGCGAGTGGAATGCGCGCAATTGTGAACTGAAGAAAAAAGCGCCCTCGGATGAAGCGAACTTCGGGCGGTGTTTATGCAAAAGACGGATGGGCAGGCGCGGGTAGCGCGCCTCGCCCCGGTGAGATGACAACATGGCGGCAATGATCAAGAAGATCGGCGTGATCGGCTCGGGCCAGATGGGCAACGGGATCGCGCATGTGGCGGCGCTGGCCGGGCTCGACGTCGTGCTCAACGATGTCTCAAGCGACCGCCTGAAGTCGGCGATGGCGACCATCAACGGCAATCTGTCGCGCCAGGTCGCCAAGAAGATCATCACCGAGGATGCCCGCAAGCAGGCGCTCGACCGCATAGCCTCTACCGAGACCATGGAAGGACTTTCCGATTGCGATCTGGTGATCGAGAGCGCGGTCGAGAAGGAAGAGATCAAGCGCAAGATCTTTCACGATCTCTGCGCGGTGCTCAAACCCGAGGCCATCGTCGCCTCCAACACCTCGTCGATCTCGATTACCCGGCTTGCCGCTTCCACCGACCGGCCCGAGCGCTTCATCGGCATTCACTTCATGAATCCGGTGCCGCTGATGGAACTGGTCGAACTGATCCGCGGCATCGCCACCGACGATACGACGTTTGACGCGGCCAGGGAATTCGTGACGCGGCTCGGCAAGCAGGTCGCGGTATCGGAGGATTTCCCGGCCTTCATCGTCAACCGCATTTTGCTGCCGATGATCAACGAGGCGATCTACACGCTTTATGAGGGCGTCGGAAACGTCGAGGCGATCGACGCTGCGATGAAGCTCGGCGCGCACCATCCGATGGGCCCGCTCGAGCTCGCCGATTTCATCGGGCTCGATACCTGTCTGTCGATCATGCAGGTACTGCACGAGGGTCTCGCCGACTCCAAATACCGGCCGTGTCCGCTGCTGGTAAAGTATGTCGAGGCCGGCTGGTTGGGACGCAAAACCCAGCGCGGCTTTTATGATTATCGCGGCGACAAGCCGGTCCCGACGCGGTGAGTTAGCCGACCCGGAACGCGTCAACGGCTCCGCCGATATTCTCCGATCTCCAGCATTCCTTAACCAGCGCCCGGTAGCGTGGCTGGCGTCGGAGGGTTGCGTAATGGATATGATGAGCATGGTCACCAGTATTCTTTCCGCTCAGGCGGGGAATACGCAGAACCAGATTGCCACTAGCCTCCTGAAATCAAACGCCGATTCGGAGAAGTCCACGGTCCTGACCCTGTTGGGCGCGGCGCAGCAGAACTCGTCGTTGGCCAATGTCGGCGCCGGCGTCGGCGGCAATCTGAACGTAACCGCCTAAAGCCCTATCAGCTTAAAGCCCTATCGACCTAAAGCCCTGCCGCGACCGGGTTCACCGCCGCCTTGATCAGCTTGACGGCGTCGTCGCTGTCCCATTGCGCGGGCCCTGCGATGGTGCCGATCTCGCAGCCTTGGCCGTCGACGAGCACTGACGTGGGCATACCCAAAGCCCGGCCTATGGCTTTAAGGTCCTGGAAAACCTTGGCTTTCTGATCGCTGAAATAGTCGAGCCGGGTCAGATTGGCCTCTTTCAGGAAATTCTTTGGCTTCTCGGGGTCGCGGGTGTCGATATTGACGGCGACCACCTCGAAATTGGGGCCGCCGAGCTTGGTTTGCAGGCCCTCCAGCGCCGGCATCTCCTTGCGGCAGGGTACGCACCAGGTGGCCCACAGATTGACCAGGACCGTGCGTCCGCGCCAGTCGGAGAGCTTTTTGGGCTTGCCGTCGGCGTCCTCGAAGGCGAGGTCCGGCAGCCGCAACGGCGCCGTCGCCATGGTCAGCGCCGCCACTTCGCCATGCGCCAGCGGGGCCAGCTTGCGGGCGAGCTCGATGGCGGGGCGGCAGGCGGGATCGCCCGACGCGTTGCCCTTCAGCCCGTATACCCCGACAAATCCAATCATCCCGCCGATCACGACGGCGCCGATCACGATGGCAAGCCGGCGCGCGGCAAAGGGGGGAGGCGAGGGCAGTTCGGGCATATCGTTTGTCATCCTGTATCAGATACGGCTATTCAGGGCGGCCGGTTTTAGCCGGTGACGGCGTGGGACGTCCGCGGCGTGACCATCAATGGCAGGTCATGTGTAATCATGAGTAACAGGTCATGAGCAACAAGATGTGGGGCGGCCGGTTCACGGAGCGCCCCGATGCGATCATGGAGGAAATCAACGTCTCCATCGACGTCGACCGTCACCTCTATGCCCAGGACATCGCCGCGTCCAAGGCCCACGCCGCGATGCTCGCCGCGCAAGGCATTATTACCGCAAACGATGCGAAAAATATCGACAAGGGTCTAGACACGATTTTGTCAGAAATCGGCAAGGGATCGTTCGATTTCAAGCGCGCGCTCGAGGACATTCACATGAATGTCGAGAGCAGGCTTTCCGACCTGATCGGGCCCGCGGCGGGCCGGCTGCACACCGCGCGTTCGCGCAACGACCAGGTGGCGACCGATTTCAAGCTCTATGTCCGCGACACGATCGATGAACTGGATGCGGCGCTCGCGGCCTTCCAGCATGCGCTGGTGCAACGGGCGCTGGAACATGCCGCGACGGTGATGCCGGGCTTCACCCATCTGCAGACCGCGCAGCCGGTCACGTTCGGGCATCACCTGCTTGCCTATGTCGAGATGGCGGCGCGCGACCGCGGCCGCTTTGCCGACGCCCGCAAGCGCCTCAACGAATCGCCGCTCGGCGCCGCCGCGCTGGCCGGCACGTCGTTCCCGATCGATCGCGACGCGACCGCGAAGGCGCTTGGTTTCGACCGGCCGATGGCCAATTCGCTCGACGCGGTCTCGGACCGCGATTTCGTGCTGGAAACCTTGTCGGCGGCGGCGATCGCGTCGGTGCATTTGTCGCGCTTCGCCGAGGAAATCGTGATCTGGACCTCGCCGCTGGTCGGGCTGCTGCGGCTTAGCGACAAATACACCTCCGGCTCCTCGATCATGCCGCAGAAGCGCAACCCGGATGCGGCCGAACTGGTGCGCGCCAAGACCGGCCGGGTGATCGGCGCGCTCACGGGCCTGCTGATCGTGATGAAGGGCCTGCCGCTCGCCTATCAAAAGGATATGCAGGAGGACAAGGAAGGCGCGATGGAAGCGTTTTCCGCGCTGTCGCTAGCGGTCCGGGCGATGACCGGCATGGTTTCCGACCTCGTGCCCGATCAGGCTCGGATGAAGGCGGCCGCCGGCGACGGCTATGCCACCGCGACCGATTTGGCCGACTGGCTGGTGCGGACCTTGAAAATGCCGTTCCGCGACGCCCATCACGTCACCGGGCGCATTGTCGCCAAGGCATCGCAAGCGGGCGTGCCGCTGCATCAGCTGGCCTTGAAGGAGATGCAGGCGATCGAGCCGAAGATCACGACTGAGGCGCTCGGCACGCTGTCGGTGGAAGCGTCGGTGAAAAGCCGCACCAGCTATGGCGGGACTGCGCCCAAGAACGTGCTGGCGCAGGCGAAAGCCTGGGCGCGGCGATTGGAAAAACAGCGAAAATTAGGCTGATCAAAAGAATTTCGCTGCAATTTCATGGTTATCCGGCTCTCGCCAGAACAGGGCAATCTTTGTATGGTGCGGCGCGCATTGGGGATTTGTTCGTGACACGCAAGTTGAGCCCGAGGGCTTCGGGATGGGCCATTGTCCTTTTGAGCGCGGCCGTGCTCGCGCTTGGGGGGTGCGGGCGCAAGGGTCCGCTCGACCTGCCGCCGAACGCAGCGTCGCAGGCGGATACCGCTGCCGCGACCGACACCGCGGCCGAGCAGGCGAGCAAACCGAGCGTGTTCAATCCGTATTATGGAACCGACGCGGCGCCGACCGCGACAAAAGGCGAGAAGAGATCGTTCGTTCTCGACCCGCTCCTGAATAGCAACTGAGCCCGCCATGAATCACTTCGACTATCGCAACGGCGTGCTGCACGCCGAGGCGGTGAATCTGATCGAGCTCGCGGAGGCCGTCGGCACGCCGTTTTATTGCTACTCGACCGCGACGCTGGAGCGGCACTACCGGGTGTTTACCGACGCTTTCGCCGGCGAGAAGGCGCTGGTGTGCTACGCCATGAAGGCCAATTCCAACCAGTCGGTGCTGCGCACGCTGGCAAAGCTCGGCGCCGGCGCCGACGTGGTGTCGGGCGGCGAATTGAAGCGCGCGCTGGCCGCCGGCATTCCGCCCGAAAAAATCCTGTTCTCGGGCGTCGGCAAGACCGAGGCCGAACTGCGCGCGGCCCTTGGCGCCGACATCCTGTGCATCAACGTCGAATCCGAACCCGAACTGGAGTTGCTCTCGCGGCTTGCGGTCGAGACCGGCCGCCTCGCGCGGATCTCGGTCCGGGTCAATCCGGACGTCGATTCCGGCTCGCACGCGAAAATCTCGACGGGCAAGTCCGAGAACAAGTTCGGCGTGCCGCTCGCCCGCGCGCGCGAGGTTTACGCCCGCGCGGCAAAACTGCCGGGCATCAAGGTCACCGGGGTCGACGTCCATATCGGCAGCCAGATCACCGAGCTCGGGCCGATGGAGACCGCCTTCCGCCTGCTCGCCGAACTCGTGCAGACGCTGCGCGCGGACGGCCATACCATCTCCCATGTCGATTTCGGCGGCGGGCTCGGCATCCCCTATTACATGGACCGCGAAGCGCCGCCGGAGCCTTCGGTCTATGCCGCGATGGTGAAGCGGGTGACGCATAATCTCGGCTGCACGCTGATGTTCGAGCCGGGCCGGATGATCGTCGGCAATGCCGGGATTTTGATGACGCGCGTGATCTATGTGAAGCATGGCGAGGCCAGGAACTTTGTCATCATCGATGCGGCGATGAACGATCTGATCCGTCCGACGCTGTACGAGGCGCACCACGATATCCTGCCGGTCATTGCTGCTCCCGCCGGCGCGCCGACCATCACAGCCGACGTGGTCGGGCCGGTCTGCGAGACCGGCGATTATCTGGCGCTCGCACGCACCATGCCCGAGCCCAAGGCCGGCGATCTCGTCGCGGTCATGACGGCGGGCGCCTACGGCGCGGTGCAGTCCGGCACCTACAACACCCGCGCGCTGGTTCCGGAGGTGCTGGTCAAGGACGATCAATACGCGGTGGTGCGGCCGAGGGTCGATGTCGATGATTTGATCGCGATGGACCGGCAGGCGCCGTGGCTGTGAAGCCCGACAGCAGTCGTCCACGCGACCCCTCCATCGACCCCAAACACACCTTCTTCATTCAATCACCTCGTCAACGCGGGCGAGGAATGCCGCCGGGACGGTCAACCCGATCGCCTTCGCGGTCTTGAGGTTAAGGACGAGCTCAAACTTGGTCGGCTGTTCGACTGGAATCTCGGCCGGCTTGGCGCCCTTCAGGATATTGTCCACGAAAACGGCGGCCCGGCGGTACATGTCGGCTTCGGAAGCGAAATAGGCCATCAGCCCGCCGTCGTGGACGAAGTCGCGCCATCCGCAAATGGCGGGGATTCGGTGGCTCAGCGCCAGCTCCGCTGCTCTTTTGGTCGGCAGGCTAGGCTGGACGATGACGGCATCGGGCCGTGATTTCTCCATCGACGCAAAGGCGGCCTCGAGTTCTTCGGCGTCGTGGATCATGATCGGATCGATCGCCGTCCCGGCGGCTTCCCCGGCGAGCTGGATTTGCCTGACAAGCACTTTCGAGAAGGGGTCGGGAGCGTTCGCCAGTACCGCTATCCGATGCGCGGACGGCACCATCTCGCGGATCAGTTCGACAAATTTTGCCGACAATTCCGCGTTCAGGCTGGAGCTGCCGGTGACATTTCCGCCCGGCCGGGCGAGGCTTTCGACCAGCCCGGTACCGACCAGATCCCCGCAGACCGCGCAGACGATCGGGATATCGCGCGTCGCCTGTCTGGCGGCAATGGCGGCCGGCGTGAACCACGGCACGATCACGTCAACCTTGAGCCGCACCAGCTCCGCTGCCAATTCGGCCAGCCGGCTCACCTCTCCTTCGTCCGATCTGAACTCGAACTTAACGTTTTTCCCCTCGGTGTAACCGAGCTCGCCCATCGCCTCGCGAAATGATTGCCAGAATTGTTGCCAACCGGGAGCGCCGTGCACCAGGACACCGACGGTGGTCAGCTTCGTCTGCTGCGCCGATGCGGCGAGCGCCCAAAAGGCCGTTACGCCGCCGATCATCCCAAAGAATGCGCGCCGCCTCATGTAAGCCCTCCATCCGAGAGCAGGCCGGGATGTTATCCAAAACGTCCCGATCGCGCTACCGGGCGCGCTCGCGAACTAAAAAACGGCCACGATCGAATCGTGGCTGCAGGCAGCCTCACTTCGCGGCGTGAGCACCCGTTCCGCCGCCCACCACGACGCCCGCGGCTTTCTCGATCGGCTTGATCGCGGACGTAAAATCCGACTCCGGGCCCATCTCGCGGATCACCACTTCCCACAATCGCCCGACCGCTTCGGCAACCTCCATCGAGAGCCCCAGCGATTTTGCCTCTTCGAGGCATAGCCGCACGTCCTTCACCATCAACCCCGTGGCAAAGCCGAAATCGAAGGTGCGGGGCGGGATCGCGCGGGGAAACTTGTCGCGGCTTGCGGTGTTCATGCCCGATCCCGCATTGATCACGTCGATCATGACGTTGGGGTCGAGGCCGGATTTGACGCCCATCACCACCGCCTCGGAGGTTGCGACCACCGCTGTCGCCGACAACAGATTGTTGGCGAGCTTCATGGTCTGCGCCGAGCCGGGCTTTTCGCCGATGAAGAACACTTTTCCGATCACCTCGAGCGCCGGCTTGATCAGGTCGAACTCCGCTCTCGGACCCGACACCATGACGGCGAGCGTTCCCTTTTCGGCGCCGCCGACGCCGCCGCTGACGGGGCTGTCGAGCTGCACGATGTTGCGCGTTGCCAACAGCTCGAAAATCCGGACCGCCATGTGCGAACCGACGGTAGAAAGATCGACGAAGCGCTTTACCCGTTTGCCCTCGATGACGCCGTTGTCGCCGGTCGCGACCTCGAGCGATGCCTGCAGCGACGGCAGGCTCGCCAGCACGGTCTCGGCGCGGTCGGCGACATCTCTCGGCGAGGACGCGGCCTTTGCCCCGAGCGCGAGCAATTTGTCGACGGCCTCCTTGCGCTGGTCGAACACGACGAGATGATGCCCGGCCTCGACCAGGCGGCGCGCCATGGGAAAACCCATTTTGCCAAGGCCAATGAATCCGATGTCCATGCGGCTCAGCCCTCGTCCAGTTCGGCGGTCGCTTCGCCCGGCAACGCCTTGCGGATCTCGAGCCCCGTATCGCGCGTTTTCTTGTGCATTGGCTTTTCCTTGGGCATTTCCTGGGGCATTTCCTTGATGTTTTGCCGGCGACGGCCGTGGTCGTTTCTCAGTAACGTTACGGGGTCATCGGCCCGCCGTCACGCCTTCGTGTTGCGATTTGAGGTGTGGGTTGTGCATCGCGGGACGTGCCTCACTGCCGCCCTTGTGCTAGGATAGCTGCGCCGGCAACCCGGAGAGCTTATTGAGCGGCACCACTCCTGACCCGTCCGAACCCGCGCGAAACCCTGACACCGTTTCGCAGTCCCAGCTGACGCAGGCCCTGCAGCGGGCCAAATATGCGATCGCGTGGGAGCGAAGCTGGCCGCCACTGGCGCGGCTGTTGACCGTTATCGGACTGTTTCTCGTCGTATCCTGGGCCGGTCTGTGGCTGGCGCTGCCGTCTGCGGCGCGCGCGATCGGGCTCGGCCTGTTCGTGTTTGCGGCGCTGGCCGCGCTGTTTCCCTTTATCCGGTTTCGCTGGCCAACCCGCGAGGAGGGCCTGAGCCGGCTCGACCGCGGTTCCGGCATCCGCCACCGTCCGGCGACCACACTGACCGATACGCTGGCGACCCAGGATCCGGTCGCGCAGGCGCTGTGGCAGGCGCAGCGCGAGCGCACTTTGGCGTCGATCAAGCGGATTCGCGCCGGTCTGCCATCGCCGCGGCTCGCGATCCACGATCCCTGGGCGCTGCGCGCGCTGGTCGCGGTGATGATGGTTGCGGCCTATGTCGCCGCCGGCGACGAGCGAGGCTTGCGCACGGTGGCGGCGTTCGACTGGAACGGAGTGCTGTCGCCGGCCAATATCAGGGTCGATGCTTGGGTGACGCCGCCGCTCTACACCGGCAAGCCGCCGATCATCCTGTCGGCGGCCAACAAGGAGGCCGCGATCCCGGCCTCAGGACCGTTGCCGGTCCCGGTGGGCTCGAAGCTGATCGTGCGCTCGAGCGGCGGCACGCTCGATGTGCTGGCGGGCGGTGGCGTGACCGAAGCCACACCGACCGAGCAGGCGCCCGAGGGCACCAACGAACGGCACTTCACCATTGCCGGCGACGGCACGGTGCATGTCCGCGCGCCCTCCGGCCAGCCGCAATGGAACTTCACCGCCATTCCCGATCGCGCTCCGACGATCTCGCTGGCGAAAGACCCGGAGCGTCAGGCCCGCGGCTCGCTGCAGATGTCCTACAAGATCGAGGATGATTACGGCGTCACCGAAGCGCACGCGCATATCGCCGCTCGTCCCGCCGACGCGCCGAAGGATGGGCCGGCGGCGCGGCCGCTGTTCGATCCGCCGCAATTTCCGCTGGTGCTGCCGAACGCGCGGACCCGCAATGGCGTCGGCCAGACGGTGAAGGACTTGAGCGAGGATCCTTACGCCGGCGCCGACGTCACCTTGACGCTGACCGCGAAAGACGAAGCCGGCAATGAGGGCCACAGCGAGCCGTTCAACCTGCGGCTCCCCGAGCGTCTCTTTACCAAACCCCTGGCGCGCGCGCTGATCGAACAGCGCCGCATCCTGGCGCTCGACGCCAACCAGAACGGGCAGGTCTATGCCGCGCTCGATGCGCTGATGATCGCGCCGGAAGTGTTCATGCCCGAGGCCGGCCAATATCTCGGCCTCTACAGCGTCGCCCGCGAGCTCGAGGCCGCCCACAGCGACGACGCGCTGCGGGGGGTCGTCGCCAGCCTGTGGGCGCTCGCCGTCACCATCGAGGATGGCGACATCACCGATGTCGACAAGGCCTTGCGCGCGGCGCAGGACGCCCTGAAGCAGGCGCTGGAGCGTGGCGCCAGCGACGAAGAGATCAAGAAGCTCACCGAGAATCTGCGCGCGGCGCTGGATAATTTCATGCGCCAGCTCGCCGAACAGCAGCGCAACAACCCGCAAGCCCTGGCCCGTCCACTCGATCCCAACACCCGGGTGATGCGCCAGCAGGATCTCAACAACATGATCGAGCGCATGGAGCGGCTGTCGCGCTCCGGCGACAAGGAAGCCGCCAAGCAATTGCTCGAACAGCTGCAGGAGATGCTGGAAAATCTGCAGATGGCTCAGCCGGGACAATCCGGCGACAACGACACGGAGCAGGCGCTGAACGAGCTTGGCGACATGATCCGCAAGCAGCAGCAGTTGCGCGACAAGACCTTCAAGCAGGGCCAGGATTCGCGGCGCGACCACATGCGCGGCAAGCAGGGTGACCAGAGCATGGGCGACCTGCAGCAGGATCAGCAGGGCCTGCGCGACCGGCTCAAGAAACTGCAGCAGGAGCTCGCCAAGCGCGGCATGGGCCAGCAGGGTCAAAAAGGCCAGCAAGGACAGAAAGGCCAAAAAGGCGAGCAGGGCGAACAGGGTCAGCAAGGCCAGCAGGGCGAAGCAGGCGATCAGGACGGCGACGAGGACGGGCTCGGCCAGGCCGACTCTGCGATGGGCGACGCCAGCGGCAAGCTCGGCGAGGGCAACGCCGACGGCGCCGTGGATTCGCAAGGCAAGGCGCTGGACGCGCTGCGCAAGGGCGCCCAGTCGCTCGCCGAATCGATGCAGCAGGGCGACGGCGATGGCCAGGGCGACGGCCCCGGCAATCGGATGGGCCGGCAGCAGGGCAGCGCCAATTCGAGCGATCCGCTCGGACGGCCGCTGCATGGGCACGAATACACCGACGATTATTCGGTCAAGATCCCCGGCGATATCGACGTGCAGCGGGTGCGCCGGATCCTGGAAGAACTGCGCCGCCGTCTCGCCGACCCGAACCGCCCGCAGATCGAACTCGATTACATCGAGCGATTGCTGAAGGATTATTGAGGCGGCGCCTCACCACATGAACTGTCATCACCCGCGAAAGCGGGTGATCCAGTATTCCAGAGACATCAGCGATAGAGCCGAAAGGCCGCAGCGTACTGGATACTCCGCTTTCGCGGAGTATGACGGCCTTGAATGCGGCTCCGCTACCCCGTCTTCCGCGCCGCCAAGGCCGCGGCGACCGCGGCGCGGATATCGGCTACCGAAAACGGCTTTGTAACCACGTCGTACACGATCGCATTGAGCCCCGACGCGCGTTCGCGCTGAGCGGCAAAGCCGGTCATCAACAGGATCGTCAGGTCCGGAAAATCGCGCGCCGCGGCCAGCGCCAGTGCGATGCCGTCCATTACCGGCATCTGGATATCGGTGAGCAGCAGGTCGAACGTGCCCGCTTCGCGATTGAGGATTTCCAGCGCCTCGGCGCCGTCCTCCGCGATCACGGTTTCGTGGCCGTCCATGGCAATGGCGCGCGCCACCAGCGTCCGCATGGAATCTTCATCGTCGGCGATCAGCACGCGCGGCATTGAGCCCTTCACCCTTTCGCGCCCGGGATCCTTGCGAGCCGCCGTCAAACGTTGCCGGCGGCAAGATCCCGCTTGTTGAAGAAGCGTACATCGATCTGACGCCCTTCGGGAGGCGGCGAAGCCAGGCGCGACTTGAACCAGGCCCGCTCGCCCGGCTTCAGCACGGGCTGCTCGAGTACCGTGTTCCAGGCGTAAATCTCCGCGCCCTGCGCGTCGCGTACGCTGAAACGCAGCCGCGGCAATTCGACCGTGTTGCGGCCTTCGCCCACGATCACGCCCTCGATCACCAGTACCGGTTTGCCTTCCACGGTCTCGGAGGAGACCTTGACGTCCTTGAACAGCAGCCCGCGCAGGTTCACCTCGAGGCCCACCATCTGGTAGAAAGTCGCGGTCTGCGGCAACAGCCTCACCACGTCGACGCGCCAGATGATGAGCGCCAGCACCAGCGCAGCCATGGCGGCGCAAGCGGTCGGCAGGCCGACGAGGGCTTTGCCCTGCCCGCCGGTCCGCCGTCGTGGCGAAAGTTTCCCAAACCACGACCGATGTCGCCGTGCGGTCCCTGCCTGGTCCTCGCGGGCCATCGAGGCCCAGTCGGTCTCGCCAGGCGGCTGCGAGCTGTCGCCGTCGACCGGCCAGTCGGCCGAAATCGAGGGGCTGTCCACGACGGGGGTATCCTGTGCCTCGCTTTCTTCGCGGGCGAGAGCCTCCCACTCCGCGGCGGCATCATCCGCGCGCCCAGCTTCCTGGCCGGAGGCCGCCATCGCAGGCACCGGGGCCGCGACCTCGATCGCATCCTCGCGCCGCGCCAGCCAGACTTCCTTGCAGCGGGAGCAGCGCACATTACGGCCAGCCGCGCCCAAGGTAGCCGGGTCAACGGCGTAGGACGTTGTACAATGGGGGCAAACGATATGCATGGAGCCGTTCTCCACAATGATTTTGCCGGGATGCTACAAGGCGAGCGTTAACGAATCGGAAACCATAACCGAAGCACAACCAATTTGTCCGGTTCGCGGCGGCAGCGAACCCGGCGAGTTCCGGGCCGGCGGATGGCCTCCGGTCCCGCCCCACATCGAACGGAGCTGAGCTTGGTTCGGTTCGAAAACGTCGGATTGCGTTACGGACTGGGTCCGGAGATTCTGCGCGACCTCAGTTTCCTGATCCCCGCCCATTCCTTCCAGTTCCTCACCGGCCCCTCCGGCGCCGGCAAGACCTCGCTGCTCCGGCTGTTGTTCCTGTCGCTGCGGCCGACCCGCGGCCTGGTCAATCTGTTCGGCCAGGACGTGTCGCTGCTTGGCAAGGAAGAGGTCGCGGCCTTGCGCAAGCGGATCGGCATCGTGCTGCAGGACTTTCGCCTGCTCGATCACATGACCACCTACGAGAACGTGGCGCTGCCGTTCCGGGTGATGGGCCGGGCGGAATCCAGTTACCGCAAGGAGGTCATCGACCTCCTGAAATGGGTCGGTCTCGGCGAGCGCATGGATGCGCTGCCGCCGATCCTGTCCGGCGGTGAAAAGCAGCGCGCGGCGATCGCGCGCGCGGTGATTTCGCGGCCGCAGCTGTTGTTGGCGGACGAGCCGACCGGCAATGTCGATCCGACGCTGGGGCGGCGATTGCTGCGGCTGTTCATCGAATTGAACAAGTCGGGCACCGCGGTTGTGATCGCGACCCACGACATCACGCTGATGGATCAGTACGACGCGCGCCGGCTGGTGCTGCATCAGGGACGGCTGCATATCTATGAGTAGAAGCGGCAACGAGCATGGTCCGCTGGTGGACCTCGGGCACGAACGCCCGCAAGTGCCGGCGCGGGCGCGCAACCTGTCGCCGATCGTGCCGCGCGCCTCGATCGCCGGCCGCGCGCTGGTCGCCGTCGTCGCCATCATGACCTTCCTGGCCTCGATCACCACCGGGGCGGTGCTTTTGGTGAGCGCATCGGCGTCGGAGTGGCAGTCGGAGGTGGCGAGCGAAATCACGATCCAGGTGCGCCCCGCGGCCGGGCGCGACCTCGACCGCGACACGGCGGCGGTGGTGGAGGCGATGCGCAGCCAGTCCGGCATCGTCGAGACCAGGCCATTCAGCAAGGAAGAATCCGCCAAATTGCTGGAGCCGTGGCTCGGCAGCGGATTGTCGCTCGACGACCTCCCGGTGCCGCGCGTCATCGTGGCGCGGGTGCAGCCGGGATCCACGCTCGATCTGGCGGCGCTGCGCGGCCGGATCACGCAGGTGGCGCCGACCGCAAGCGTTGACGATCACCGCGCCTGGATCGAGCGGATGCGCTCGATGACCGGCGCCACCGTGCTCGCCGGCATCGGCATCCTGGCGCTCGTGATCATCGCGACCATCATTTCGGTATCGTTCGCAACCCGCGGCGCGATGGCGGCGAACCGCCCGATCGTCGAAGTCCTGCACTTCGTCGGCGCCGGCGACCGCTATATCGCCAACCGGTTCTTCCGGCATTTTCTGCGGCTCGGGCTCGAGGGCGGCGTGATCGGCGGCGGCATCGCGATGCTGACGTTCGGGTTTTCCGAATCGATCGCCGGCTGGTTCTCGGGTACCCCGGTCGGGGACCAGTTCGCGGCGCTGCTCGGGACGTTTTCGTTGCGCCCGTCCGGTTACCTGGCGCTGGCGGTGCAAGCGGTGCTGATTGCGGCGATCACCGCCTGGGCGTCGCGACGCACGCTGTTCTCGACGCTTGATGACATCGATTGACGCGCCCCGTCGCCGAAACCGCGCCAAACCGGACTCCACTTCGTCGCAAAACGTTCCAGGGCCTGATTCAACTGAGTTGAATCGGGCCCTGGAGCTATCCTTTTGTTTGAGCATGATCTTTTCGGAAAACCGGTTTCCACTTTTCCGGATCATGCTCTAGACTTGTGTTGGGGGAGGACACCGGCATCTATGAGCCTGCAAGCGGACGACAGCACGCCGAAAGCGCCGATCGCCGCGCCACGCGGCGCTTTGCGCGCCACGCTCGTCATCCTGCTGGGAATAGGGTTCATTGCTGCTGCGATCGGCTTTGTCGGCTTTCTGTCGCAATTGCGCGGCGCCGAAACCAGGCCCGAACGCAAGGCCGACGGCATCGTGGTGTTGACCGGCGGCTCGTCGCGCGTCTCCGATGCGATCGAATTGCTGGCCGCCGGCTACGGCAAGCGGCTCCTGATCTCGGGCGTGCATCCGACCAGCGGGGCAAGCGATATTTCCAGGTCGCTGCCGGACAACCAGTCGCTGTTGAGCTGCTGCGTCGATCTCGACCGCTCCGCCGTCAACACCCGCAGCAATGCGGCGCAGACGCGGCGCTGGGCGCACGAGCGCGGCTTCAAGTCGCTGATCGTGGTGACATCGAATTACCACATGCCGCGGGCCATCGTCGAATTGTCGCACGCGATGCCCGATATCGCGCTGATCCCGTTCGCGGTGGTCGGCGAAAAATGGCGCGACGAGCCGTGGTGGACGAGTGGCGCGACGATGCGGCTGTTGCTATCGGAATACGTCAAATATGTCGCAGCCGAGGTGCGGGTGCGGCTCGCCGATGCCGGCCTCGATTTCTTGCCCGAGGTCGCGGAACTGCCGCCCGGATCGTTGCCGGCGCACCGGCCGGTAGCGGCTCAAGCCAACTGAACAAGGTCCTCGATGGTTTCGATTTTCCTGCGCTCGCTCGTCTACAACGTGCTGTTCTACGCGCTTTTGGTGTTCTGGATGCTGATCGCCATCCCGACCTTTGTGCTGCCGCGGCGGGTTTTCATGCGGGTCGCCAAGGCCTGGGCGCGCTCCAGCATCTGGCTGATGCGTGCGATCTGCAACATCAAGGTGGAATATCGCGGCCTCGAGAAAATTCCGGACGGGCCGCTGATCGTCGCATCCAAACACCAGTCGATGTGGGAGACCTTCGCGCTGTTGCAGTTCTTCGATGCGCCGCTGTTCATCTACAAGCGCGAGCTGGTCTGGATCCCCTTGTTCGGCTGGTATCTGATGAAGTCGAACATGATCGGGGTCGATCGCAGCGGCGGCATGCGATCGCTGATGGAAATGGCGCGGCGCGCGCCCAAGGAAATTCGCGGCGGCCGGCAATTGATCATTTTCCCGGAAGGCACCCGTACCCCGGTCGACGCGACACCCAACTACATGACCGGCGTGGGGCAGATCTACGCCAGTGCCGGCGTGCCCTGCATTCCGGTCGCGCTGAATTCCGGCCTGTTCTGGCCGCGCCGGACCTTCATGCGTTACCCCGGCACGCTGGTCGTCGAATTCCTCGATCCGCTGCCGCCGGGCCTGCCGCGCAAGGATTTTATCACGCGCATCAGGACGTCGATCGAAGACGCCACCAAGCGGCTGGTCGATACGGCCCGGATCGAGCAGGCGCAATTGTTCGGCCGGGTGAGGTCGGCGCCGGCGAGGACGTGAGTCCTTCTTCCCTCTCCCCTTGTGGCCCCCTTGTGGAGAGGGTGCCTTCGCCAACGGGTCGGCGCGAGGCGCCGCCCGATGATCAACGCCGCGAAGGCGGGTGAGGGGTTTCTCTCCGCGGCTAGAGACCCCTCGCGCGAGCTGTCGCGGCGAAGGCCGCCGAGATCGAAGCGCAGCGCCGTCTCGACTGGCGCTCGCGCGAAACATCCGCCGCGCGCCTTGTTCGGGTCGGGTACCGGACCGACGGCTCAGGCATCTGGACCGATAAGAGCGTAGCAACACCGAGCGGTCCTCTAGACGGATGGATGCTCCCGCGCGAACTGGCGCCGCCATGCCGAGGTACTATTTCCATCAGCATCTGAATGGCCTGCTGATCCAGGACCATCTGGGCCTGCAATTTGGCAGCCCCGGGGAAGCCTGCGAACATGCCGTTTACCGCATGCCCATCATTCTAAAGGGTCTGGTTGACCCCACCCGAGACACGCATCTCGTCATCGAGGTATCGGACGGCACGCACACCCTCAGCATCATCAGAGGGAACGTAACTATCGAGATACCGTAGGCCGCGGCGCATTGGCGGCGGGTCGCGGCCCCCACATCGGCGGCTTCCGGCCTGCGTCGCATGGCGGGCGATCTGCCAACCATTCATTTATTTCGGCTCAGTTCACCGGTTCCATGCGGCGCCGAGCCGTTTTCCGGTCAACATGCTGACACGTTTACTGCTTTTTCTCGTCGCGGCGGCAGGGGATTTCGCAAACTTACGGAGTCCTCTTCAATGTGGAAAACTGTATTTCCTGTAGCGTGCTTATTGCTTTTTTCCGTGCAAGCCGAAGCCCACCCCCACCATCGATATCGCCATCAACCGTTTCGCTCGATGGCGCTACTCGCCGGTGATATTCAAACTGACGAAAGAATCGTTAGCGGTCGCCCGTCCGGATGCCCTCACGCGTTCTGCGGGTGCGAGGCATCGCTGTTCAAGTTTGGTCGGGTCATTCCCCAATTGAATCTCGCCAGCAATTGGCGTCGTTTCCCCCGCACTGCGCCTGCGACGGGTATGGCGGCGGTTCGAGGAGGCCACGTCATGATTTTGCAACAGCATGTCGCTGGTGACATCTGGTACGTGCATGACGGCAATTCTGGCGGTCACGTGACCCGAGAACATCCACGGTCAATTGCCGGGTACACAATCGTTGATCCAAGTTCAGCATCCAACACGCTGATGTGAGTGCCAACTGTGATCGAAAGCGCCTGCGGAATCCGCAGGCGCTCGGCCTATATCGCTGATAACGCTGCGTCGCTTTGCAAACGCCCGATCCATGGAAGCCGCCGGACGCTTCATGATCGGAGCCGCCGCCCGATGATAAACTCCGCGAAGGCGGGTGAGGGGTCTCTCTCCGCGGATAGGGGCCCTCATCCGGCTCCATCTCGCGGAGCATGTGCTCGGACGGCGCGGAGCGCCGATCCGGGTGCTCGATTTCGCCACCTTCTCCCACAAGGGGAGAAGGAAAGAACGGGAGTCACCGGTGCAGCGAGGTGTCGTCGTGCAGCATCGAGGCCAGCTGATGCAATTGCTTGTCGCGAAAACCCTGCGCCTCGATCGACTTCACGGTGGACAGCACGTAGTCGCGATTGTTTCCGGAGCGGCCATGGCCCTGCTGCACCAGGCGCAACTGTTCGGCCAGCGACAGTCGTCCGGCATATTGCACATGGCCGCGATCGACCACGTAAGCCAGCGCGCTGACGCGCTGCCGGGCTTCGTTTTCGAGCCAGACCGAACGCATCACCTCGCGATAGACATTGGTGGTCTGCTCGCGGCCGCGCAGATAGGCGATGGTGTCGTGGCGCAGGCTCGCCGCGACGCGGAAGGCAATGCCGCGGCAGGCGCCGCCACGATCGAGCCCGAGCACCAGGCCGGGCTTTTCCGGCGTGCCGCGATGGTCGAAGGAATAGACGCAGAGCGCGCGGTGTTCGCCGATCAGCCGCGCCGGGACCTGCTCGATGAAGTCGAAGCCGGCGCGCCACATCAGCGAGCCGTAGCCGAACACCCAGAGGTCGCCTTTGGAGTCGGTATCGGAAGGGGTTTTCGCGGACATCGCCTGCACGGCTAGCAGAAGCTGGTTTGAAGGCGAAGTGGAATTCCGCGCTGCCCCCAGATCGGTTAACCTCGGCCGGTCACCTTGCAACCGTTAACTTTATTGTGTCGGCATGCATCGTTTAATTGACAAAATCGCCCCTCAAAGGTCGCCGCATGACCGATATCACCCTCGCGCCGCGCCGGCGCCCGCTTTGGCGCCTTTTCATCGCACCCGTCCTGCTCGTGATCGCGGCCCTGGCGTGGACCGCGTTCTGGTTCTATGCCGCCTCCCAGGTCGATGCAAAAGCCGATGCCTGGCGCGCGCGCGAGGCGCAATCCGGCCGGGTCTATGATTGTGCGAGGCACACGGTCGCGGGCTACCCGTTCCGCCTTGAAGTGCGCTGCGACGGCGCCAGCGTGTCGCTGGTATCGCAGACCGCGGGCCAGGCCGCGGCGCAGGCCCCGATCACGGCAGAGCTCGGCCAGATCCTGGTGGTGGCGCAGGTCTACGATCCCAAACTGCTGATTGCGGAATTTACCGCACCCGCCACCATCTCCGATCGCGGCGGACAGCCTTCGATGGCCGTGACCTGGAGCAAGGCCCGCGCCAGCGTGGTCGGACTGCCGGATATCCCGCAGCGGGCCTCCATCGTGTTCGACGATGCCGAGATCGACCGCTTCAATGGATCGGTACAGGCGCCGCTGGCGCGCGCCAGGCATATCGAGCTGCACGGCCGCTTCGCCGAAGCGTCGACCGCCGATCATCCCGTCATCGAAACCGTGTTCCGGATCGAACACGGCAGCCTGGCCGAAGTGCATCCGCTGCTGACCGAGCCGTTCGATGCCGACGTGCGGACCATGCTCAGCGGCCTGAAGGATCTTTCCCCAAAACCCTGGCCCGAGCGGTTTCGCGAGATCCAGGCCGCCGGCGGGCGTGCCGAGATCGTGCAGGCGCGGATCCAGCAGGGCGACCTGATCGCGATCGCCGCCGGCACGCTTGGGCTCACCGCCCAGGGTCGTCTCGACGGCGAATTGCAGATGACGGTCGCAGGGCTCGAGAAGGTGATCCCGGCGCTCGGCATCGAGAAGATGCTCGAGGAGGGCGTGCCGCAGGCAACGCTCGATCGCGTCGCGCCCGGCGTCAAGACCCAGGACGTCAACAATTTGCTGGGCGCGCTCGACCGCGCGATCCCCGGTCTCGGCAAGGTGGTGAAGCAGAACGCCAATGTCGGTGTCGCCGCCGGCATCAGCGCGCTCGGCAAGGAAGCGGTGCTGGAAGGCAAAAAGGCGCGATCATTCCCGCTGCGTTTTGTCGACGGCACGGTGTTCTTGGGCCCGCTGAAAGTCGCGCAGATCCCGCCGCTGTTTTGATAAAACCCACCGCCGTCGTCCCCGCGAACGCGGGGGACCCCTACGCCGCGGCCTCACGATTTGGCACGCGGGTAGACGGCTTCGCCAGACAACGGCGTCCTGTGGTTATGGGTCCCTGATTTTGCAGGGACGACGAAAGTCTCCAAACCACCGCCCTTTGAATGCGCGCAAGACGTGATCGCTGAACAGTGATCGCAGTTTCGGGAATGCCTGCGCCCCAGCCGCAATCTTGCTCTCCGACGACCCACACAGACATCACCACGGGTCCGAAATCCGGGAGAACATTCATGACCAGATACGCACTTCTTGCCGCCGCCGCCATTTTGTCGGCCGCAACCGCAACCCAGGTGTTTGCACAAGCCGCGATCCAGGAGCCCGGCGCCTACGCGTTCTACCACCCGAACGCCGACGTTCTCAACGCAGGTGGCCCGCGGCCGGCGGACGCGATGGCGTCGATCAGCGGCGGCAGCTTCGCTCAGATGCAAATGTCGGTGAGGCCGCACAAGGTTCACGCCAAGCGCTCTGCGTCCGTCAAACACTCTGCGTCCGTCAAGCACTACTGAAGCGTCATCGACCTCACTTCCCCATGGTGCTTCCCGCGTGTTGCACCTCCAAGGACTGGGCTCAGCAATGCCCCTGCTGAGCCCAGTTTTTTTGTGCGCATCGAAAGCGGTCTGAACGGCGGCGATGGATTTCGCGATGCGCTCAACCGATCCTTGCAATCCGTTACCCGACGGGCAAATCAGTCACGGCAACCGCCGATCTTCTTGTCCAGCCCCTTTCGAAAAAATATTTCTGTTTTTCCGAAATGAAAATCAGGCTATATGAGCAGCCATCCCGTCCCACTCAGAGGGGCGTTGCGCAACGTCACGAACGCGGGGCGGGGATGCGGTGGACGCGGATGGCGCTCCTGACGAGGGCGCCAGACGCGGACGGCGAAGTCGTGTGGTCCTGACACCCCGACGCTGGTGTCAAGTTCTTGGGAAGCAAGCTTCCCAGGGGCGACGGTGGCAAGAAAGCCCGGCTCACCGGGGAGAGCACGATATAAGCCGTAAAACCATTGCGCAGGGAATGCCGGATTGCCTCCGCTGAACCTGTATGCTCGTGTGCGTTTTTTTGCACAATTTTGCACACGAGACCGCGGGTGCAGCGCGCACCCGGTGTTCCCTGCGCCCTCTGATTGGAGAGGGCGGGAATTTAATAGCAAACCTCGGGCGAAATGCGCCGCGAGATCGCGAAGCTGTAGCTGTTTGAAATTTGAAGACCGTAGCGCCCCCCAGCTGTCATCACCCGCGAAGGCGGGTGATCCAGTATTCCAGAGACGCCAGCGATAGAGCCGAGAAGCCGCGGCGTACTGGATACCCCGCTTTCGCGGGGTATGACGGCGGTTTGTGGTACAGCCTCTGCATCCGAAATGGCGAACGCTTATTTCCCCGCGTCCCCCCTGCAATGACGGCAGGGAGTGACGCGCGGACGCTATTCCGCCTTCTTGCCCAGTTGCGCGTGCGGACGGCCGAAATCGGGCGCGGCCGAATCCTGGCCGATCTCGACGATGCCGCGGCGGATCGCGCGGGTGCGGGTGAAATGCTCGAACAGCGCTTCGCCGTCGCCGCGGCGGATCGCGCGGGTGAGTTTCGCGAGGTCCTCGTTGAAGGTACCGAGCATTTCCAGGACCGCTTCCTTGTTGGTCAGGAACACGTCGCGCCACATGATCGGGTCGGAGGCCGCGATGCGGGTAAAATCGCGAAAGCCGCCGGCGGAAAACTTCAGCACCTCGGATTGCGTGACACCCTCAAGCTCATCCGCTGTGCCTACGATTGTATAAGCGATCAAATGCGGCAGATGGCTGGTGATCGCGAGCACGAGATCATGATGGTCGGGCGTCATGATCTCGACCCTGGCGCCAAGCCCGGCCCAGAACGCGCGCAGTCTGTCGACCGCATTCGCATCGGTGCCGTCAGGCGGAGTCAAGATGCACCAGCGATCGATGAAGAGCTCGGCAAAACCTGAATCGGGCCCGGAGTGCTCGGTGCCGGCGACGGGATGCGCCGGCACGAAATGCGCGCTGGCCGGCAGATGCGGTGCCATGTCGCGCACCACCGCGCCCTTGACCGAACCGACGTCGGAAACGATCGCGCCCGGCTTGAGGTGACCAGCGATTTCCTGCGCGACCGGGCCGCAGGCGCCGACCGGGATGCACAGGATCACGAGATCGGCGTCCTTGACGGCCTCCGCATTGCTCTCCACCACCTGGTCGACGATGCCGAGTTCCTTGACCCGGGCGCGGGTCTTTGCCGAGCGCGCGGTGGTGACGATCTCGCCGGCCAAGCCCTGCAGACGCGCCGCGCGCGCGATCGAGCCGCCGATCAGGCCGAAGCCGATCAGCGCGACCTTCTTGAACGGCGGGCCGGCGTTCATCGGCTTGCCATGAAATCGCGCAAGCCCTCGACCACCAGGCGATTGGCCTCCTCGGTGCCGATGGTCATGCGCAGCGCGTGCGGCAGACCGTAATTGTTCAAGGCGCGCAGCACGAGGCCCCGCTTGGTCAGGAACGCGTCAGCCTCAGCCGAAGTCCTGCCGTTGTCGGTCGGGAAATGGATCAGCACAAAATTCGCCACGCTCGGCGTCACCTTGAGGCCCAGTTTCGTCACTTCTTCGGTCAGCCAGTTGCGACATTTCTCGGTGTGCGCCTTCGACATCTGCTGATGCGCGGTGTCCTCGATCGCGGCCACCGCCGCCAGCATCGCCGGCGTCGAGACGTTGAAGGGGCCGCGGATCCGGTTCACCGCATCGACGATGTGGGCCGGGCCGAACATCCAGCCGACCCGCAGCGCCGCGAGCCCGTGGATCTTTGAAAACGTGTGGGTCATCACGGTGTTGTCGGTGGTGGCAACAAGTTCAATGCCGAGTTCGTAATCGTTGCGCGACACGTAATCGGAATAGGCGGCATCGAGCACCAGAAGCACATGCGGCGGAAGTCCGGCGCGCAGCCGCTTTACCTCGTCGAACGGCAGATAGGTCCCGGTCGGGTTGTTCGGGTTGGCAAGCCACACGAGTTTGGTGTGCGGCGTGACCCGCTCCAGGATTGCACCGACGTCGGCCGTAAAGTTGGTCTCGGGCGCGACCACGTTGGTGGCGCCGTTGGCCTTGGTCGCGATCGGATACACCAGAAAGCCGTGGGTGGTCGAGATCGCCTCGTCGCCTCGGCTGAGATAGACATGCGCCAGCAGATTGAGGATTTCGTCGGAGCCGGCGCCGCAGATGATGCGATCGGGATCGAGCCCGAAGGCGCGGCCGATCGCCTCGCGCAGCACCCGCGAGGTGCCTTCCGGATAGTCCTCCAGATGCGAAGCCGCCTGCTTGTAGACTTGGATCGCCTTTGGCGACGGTCCAAACGGGGTCTCGTTGGCCGACAGCTTGAACACCTTGCGGCCCGGCTCCGGCACCGGGCTCTTGCCGGGCGTGTAGGGCGCAATATCGAGAATGCCGGGGTTCGGCACGGGTCGGGACATCTTCAACTCCGGGTATTCAAGGGCGGCTTTTACGATTTGGCCGTCCCGTTCGGGGGCACCGTATAGCGCGTTGCATGGCTGCCGACGAGGGCCGATGAGCGCACCGACGCGCCGGCCTCGATCAGCGCCGATTTGATCTTTTCCAGGCTATTGGGGGCAACCGACACCAAAAGCGCCGCGCCGTCGAAGGCCGTATCCGGCACCGCGACGATTTCGGCCAGCGGCGACAGCGCGTGGGCAACCTCGGCATTCCACCCCGATACCCGTACGCTCCACATCTCGACCTCGGTCACCATGGCACTGTCGGCGACCCGCGACACCACGAACACCGGCAGTGCCGCCGGATGATCGGCGCGTTCGACGAACGGCAGCCGCGCGATGATTTTTGGCGCGCCGCTCGCTTCAAGCGCGATCCACCACGGGGTGTGGCTGGAGGTCGCGGAGACCAGCGCCAGATCGCCCTTCGATCTCGCGACCGCGTCGACCGCGGCCGAGGCGCTGAAATGCGCGACATAGGGAACAGTGAAGCCGAAGTGAAACCGCGCCGAATCCCGCATCGCGGGTTCGCTCGCCGAAATATCGGCATGCACCGAAAACGGCGCCTGGACGTAAGTGAAGGTCGAGATGATGACGCGCCAGATGCTCTCGACGGTGTCGAGCGGCAGGATGCCGCGGTGGCGTTCGACCAGACGCCGCATCATGTCGGCCTCGCGCGCCGGGCGGAAGGCTGAGCCGACCTCCTGGGTATGCTTCACCTGAATCAGCCGGTCGATGATATCGCCGCGCTGCATCAAAAGGCTGTGGACCTGCGCGTCGATCGCGTCGATCTCTTTGCGCAGCACCTCGAGCGAGGGCGGGGCGGGGGGCGGTTGGGACATCTTCAAACCCTTGGGGATGCCCGGCCAGGCGGCAGGCAGGCACGCCGCATTTGATTAGGTAAGACGATCGCCAAAAGCAAAGAAAACGTTGGGGTGTGGCCGGCCGCGGGCGACGGTGTGGGCGGGCCGGCCGGGGCTTGCCTTGACGAAAGGCAGCCCGATGACTAGTATCAGCCCACTCCGTGGTCATTTGAGCCGGCCGGCTTGCAGCCACGTTAAACAACTCGCTAAACAGGCCGGGGACAGATGTGATCCCGGTCGAACGTTGGTTCAGGCCGGGTTTTTTATGGCCTGATTTCCGGGGTGGTTTGTCGAAGCCACCTCGAGGAGGTCGGTAGTGAGATGGTAAACGTCAAAGCGGTACCCAGTCCCGCGATCCATGCCGACGAACGGTCGCAGGAAGCGGATCATCCGAGTTCGCAGCTCGCATTGTTCGGCAAGGAGCAGCCGTTGCCGCTGGATTGCGGCATCGATCTCGCGCCGTTCCAGATCGCCTACCAGACCTATGGCGAGCTCAACGCTGAGCGTTCCAACGCCATTCTGGTCTGCCATGCGCTGACCGGCGATCAGCATGTCGCCAACGTGCATCCGGTGACCGGCAAGCCCGGCTGGTGGGAAACCATGGTCGGTCCCGGCCGTCCGCTCGATACCGACAGCTATTTTATCATCTGCGTGAACGTGATCGGCGGCTGCATGGGTTCGACCGGGCCGGCCTCGACCAATCCCGCAACCGGCAAAATGTGGGGGCTGGATTTTCCGATCATCACCATCCCCGACATGGTGCGCGCGCAGGCGATGCTGCTGGATCGCTTAAGCATCGACACGCTGTTCTGCGTGGTCGGCGGCTCGATGGGCGGCATGCAGGCGCTGCAGTGGACCGCGGCCTATCCCGAACGCGTGTTCTCGACATTGGCGATCGCCTGCAGCACCCGGCACTCGGCGCAGAACATCGCCTTTCACGAGCTCGGTCGGCAGGCGGTGATGGCCGATCCGGACTGGCACGGCGGACGCTACTCGGAAAAGGGCACCCATCCGCATCGGGGCCTCGGCGTGGCGCGGATGGCCGCCCATATCACCTATCTCTCGGATGCCGCCTTGCACCGCAAGTTCGGCCGGCGGATGCAGGATCGCGAGCTGCCGACATTCTCGTTCGATGCGGATTTCCAGGTCGAGAGTTACCTGCGTTATCAGGGCTCGTCCTTTGTCGAGCGCTTCGATGCCAACAGCTATCTCTACCTGACCCGGGCAATGGATTATTTCGACATCGCCGCAGATCATGATGGCGTGCTGGCGCGGGCGTTTCGCGGCATCAAGACGCGGTTCTGCGTGGTGTCGTTCACCAGCGACTGGCTGTTTCCGACTTCCGAATCGCGCGCGCTGGTGCATGCGCTGAATGCTTCCAGCGCGCGGGTGTCATTCGCCGAGATCGAGACCGACCGCGGCCACGATGCGTTCCTGCTCGATGTGCCCGAATTTTTCGACATCTCGCGTGCGTTCCTGCAATCCGCGGGCACCGCGCGCGGCCTGAAGCGGACGGGCAACTGACATGACCATGCAGCAACAGGCCTTGCCGCGGACCGGAATGGCGCAGCCTGACACCGGCCATTACCGCGGCGATCATCTGTTGGTCGCCGAGATGGTCGAGCGCGGCTCGAAAGTGCTCGACGTCGGCTGCGGCGACGGCGATCTGCTGCTGCTCCTGGAAAGCCGCGGCATCGACGGCCGCGGCATCGAATTGTCGCGCGAGGGCGTCAACCGCTGCGTCGCCAAGGGTCTCGCGGTGGTGCAGGGCGACGCCGATACCGACCTGATCAACTATCCCGATGATGCCTTCGACTATGTGATCCTGTCGCAGACCTTGCAGGCGACGCGGCAGCCGCGCGTAGTGCTGGAGAATCTGTTGCGGATCGGACGCCGCGCCATCGTGTCGTTCCCGAATTTCGGGTTCTGGCGGATGCGGCTGCAGCTTCTGGTCGGCGGCCACATGCCGCGCACCGAAAACCTCCCCGCGACCTGGTACGACACGCCGAACATCCATTTCTGTACGATCAAGGATTTCGTCCAGCTCTGCGACGAGATCAATGTCAAGATGGAGCGCGCCGTCGCGCTCGATCTCTACGGCCGCCCGCTGCGGGTGAACATGCCGTGGTGGTTCTGGAACATGTTCGGCGAGCAGGGCGTGTTTTTGCTGAGCCGGGCGGAGAAGGCGAAGTAACTCTCAACCGTCATTGCGAGGAGCGATAGCGACGAAGCAATCCATAGCCGCTATGCCGTGCGATGGATTGCTTCGCGGAGTTTATCATCGGGCGGCGCTTCGCGCCGACCCGTTGGCTCGCAATGACGGTCAGGCCATCATCGACCTCGGATCGCGCGCCGGCCAGCGGCCGGCTTCGGCGAGCGTGACAAAACGCTCGAGCATTTCATTGAACAGCGCGGGCTCTTCCAGATTGAGCACGTGGCCCGACTTCGGAAAGAACGCCAGTCCGGCTGCCGGCAGGTGCTGCTTCAGGAACATGCTCGGCTCGATGCAATTGTCGTCCTCATCGCCGCAGATGATCAGGGTCGGCGTCGGGACCTTCCGGATCGCCTCGGTGAGCGTGTAGATCGAGGGCCGTCCGCCCTGAAAACTGCGCATGGTGTTGGCGGACCCCTTGGAATCGTGCCTCGCCAGCGCATTGTAAAAATCCGCATGCCCGCGCGGGTCCTTCAACATAAACGGAATCCGGCTCGGCGCCTCGCGCGTCGCCTTTGCTACTTCGGCGGCGCCGATGCGATCGAACTCGTCCGCATTGGCCCGGCATTGTCTGCGGAAGGCGTCGAGGTTTTCGAGATTCGAGCCTGAACCGACGCCGGCCAGCGTCAGCGACAGCGCGCGCTCCGGCGCGTTGAGGCCGATCTGCAGCGAAGAATAAGAGCCCATCGACAGGCCGACGAAATGCGCCTTCGCGATTCCGAGATGATCGAGCACGGCCAGCGCATCGGTATAGAAGTGCTTGTAGGTGTAGACCTCGGCGGAGGCCGGCACATCCGAGGGCGCGTAGCCGCGCGCGGAATAGGCGATGCAGCGGTGGCCGCGCGAGAAGTAACGCATCTGCGGCTCCCAATTGGTGTGGTCGGCGGCGAATTCGTGCAGGAAGATAATCGGCGTTCCCTGGCCCGCTTCTTCGAAATAGAGGCGGACATTATCGGCTGCGACGGCATGGGGCATTTGATGTTCCTTCTTGTTCTGACGCGCTTTCGCGATCGAGCCAGAAAATCGCAGTTAATGCTCGCGGCGGCAATGAGGCAAAATCGATGCTTTTTTCGTCATGAAATGATCGCGGAATGACCCTGAAAGCGATTTTGCACCGCCGCATCGCGTCTTGCTCTCGCCACATCACAACTTGCATACGAGCGCACGGATGTCGGCTGTCGAGATGATTTCAAACGCCGTCGATGGGAAATGGGGGTGGGTCAAAGAAGGAATGAGTATGCTTCAGTTGGTTGCGTTCCGCCGGTCGCTTGTTGCGCTGGCGTTGTGTTCGGCGGCATTCGCCGCCTCGGCCTCTCCGGCTTCGGCAAGGTCCCACCAGGCGCGTCACGCCGCCCACCACGCCAGACGCCATTTCGCTCATCGCTCTTACCGGCGCATGGTGCGCGCATCGCCCTGGCGGCGTGGCGTGGCGACAATGCAGGCGCAAGGTTTTGCAGATACCAATGCCGGCCTGCCGTCGAGTGCTGCTCCTGGTGGCATGGCCGTATCGGGCGGCTTTGGTTCATCCAACGTCGTCGCCGAGGCGCGCCGCTACATCGGCGGCAACCCGACCGGGCGCGGCAGCCTGTGGTGCGCCCGCTTCATGAACATGGTGCTGCAGCGTTCCGGCTATCACGGCACCGGCTCCGACCTGGCGCGGTCGTTCGCCAGCTATGGCCAGCGGGTGTCCGGACCGCAGGTCGGCGCCATCGCCGTGATGAGCCGGCGCGGCGGCGGCCATGTCGGCGTGGTCAGCGGCATCGACGCCGAGGGCAATCCCATCGTGGTGTCCGGCAATAACGGCAACCGGGTCCGGGAAGCGCCGATCTCGCGCGGCCGGATTTACGCTTACGTGATGCCGACGGGCTAACAGGGAAATAGTCTATCCCCGTCATTGCGAGCGCAGCGAAGCAATCCATGTCACGGCAAAATGGATTGCTTCGTCCGCTGCGCTCCTCGCAATGACGGTGATAGAGCCATAGCAAGCCTTACATGGGCTCCGCGACGCCCGTCCCGATCGAATCGCCGACACCGACGGTGCCGCCCGCAATAACCTCGGCATAGATGCCGCAATCGCTGTGGCCGAGGCCGCGCATCAGGGTGGACGGGATGTCGAGATCCCGCACCGCGCTTTCCGGGTCGACATTGACGGCCGCGCAGCGGACGATCCGCTTGACGACCTTCAGTCTGACGTCACCGACCTCGAGCGTCCGGCCAAGCAGCTCGAATTCGTGCCATGCCGGCCAGCCCGAAACATAGATGTTGGCGCGAAACCGTAAGGGATGAACCGGTAGCCCCAGCATGTTTTCGATCGCAGCGGCGCTGCCGAGATTGATGATCGAGACGACCTTGTTGGCGACATCCGAAAAGCTGTGGCCGCCGCCCGAGAGCACTTTCGGGGGCCCCTTGAGTTCGCGGGTAAAATTCGCCGCGAAATAGGCTTCGATGGCGGCGCGGCCCTCCGCGGTTTCCAGGTCGCCGCGCGCGGCCATTTTGCCGCTGTCGCGAATGGTCAGGAGATGGCTGTCATCTTCGAAATGGGTCCGCAATCCGGCCAGCCGTTCGTTCCGCATCAGCATCAGGAATTGCGATTTTGGCATCCACGCGGGGGCTACCGGATCGAAGCCGCTGGGGCCGTTTTCGATGGCATAGCGGCGGTCGGCCGGCAGTGTCTGGCCGATACCCAGGGCCACGCGCGGCAGCGGTTCCGGCGAGAGCCCTTTGACGGGATAGCGATAGAGGCTGGCGATTTGCGCGGGCTGAATCGAGGGCATCCGGTTTCTTAAGAGATTTTCCGTCCCCGCGCCACCGCACACGAAATTGTGAAATGGCCTCTTCCGTTTCCGAGACCCTGTTCCCACATTTGCCCCAAGCCGGCGCGAGCGTCGGCGACGAGACCGCAGGCCGGTTGAGGAATGTCAACGCGCCCTGCGAAAACCCAATGAAGATGCTGTTTCCGTGCTTTAGGGGCGGGGCGGCAGGCCGAGGGAACATCACATGAATATTGAAAAATACACCGAGCGTGCGCGCGGTTTTATCCAGTCGGCGCAATCGCTGGCGATGCGTGACGGTCACCAGCAGTTTACGCCGCTGCATCTGCTGAAAGTGCTGCTGGACGACAGCGAGGGCCTCGCCGGCGGTCTGATCGACCGCGCCGGGGGAAATTCGCGCGCCATCCTCAAAGCCACCGAGGACGCGCTCAACAAACTCCCGAAAGTTTCAGGCAGCGGGGCCGGGCAGGTTTACCTCGCACCGGAACTGGCGCGCGCGTTCGACGCCGCGGAAAAGGCGGCCGAGAAGGCCGGCGATAGTTTTGTCACCGTGGAGCGGCTCTTGCTGGGGCTGACGCTGGACAAAGACAGCGAAGCCGGGAAGATTTTGCGAAACGGCGGCGTCACGCCGCAAAACCTAAACGCTGCGATCGAAGCGCTGCGCAAGGGGCGCACCGCCGACAGCGCGACGGCGGAAAACGCCTATGACGCGCTGAAGAAATACGCGCGCGACCTGACGCAAGCGGCGCGCGACGGCAAGCTCGATCCCGTCATCGGCCGCGACGAGGAAATCCGCCGTACCATTCAGGTGCTGTCCCGGCGTACCAAGAACAATCCTGTCCTGATCGGCGAGCCCGGCGTCGGCAAGACCGCGATCGTCGAGGGCCTGGCGCTGCGAATCATCAATGGCGACGTGCCGGAGAGCCTGAAGGACAAGAAGCTGCTGGCGCTCGATCTCGGCGCGCTGATTGCGGGCGCCAAGTACCGCGGCGAGTTCGAGGAGCGGCTGAAGGCCGTGCTGCAGGAAGTCACCGCGGCCGAAGGCAACATCATCCTGTTCATCGACGAGATGCACACCCTGATCGGCGCCGGCAAGGCCGACGGCGCGATGGACGCGTCCAATCTGTTGAAACCCGCGCTGGCGCGGGGCGAATTGCATTGCATCGGCGCCACCACGCTCGACGAATACCGCAAGCACGTCGAAAAGGATGCGGCGCTGGCCCGCCGCTTCCAGCCGATCTTCGTCCCCGAGCCCACCCTCGAGGATACCATCTCGATCCTGCGCGGATTGAAGGACAAATACGAGCAGCATCATGGCGTTCGCATCACCGATTCCGCGCTTGTGGCGGCGGCCACGCTATCGAACCGCTACATCACCGATAGATTCTTGCCCGACAAGGCGATCGACCTGATGGACGAGGCGGCGGCGCGGCTGAAGATGCAGGTCGATTCCAAGCCGGAAGAGCTCGATTCGATGGACCGAGAAATCATCCGGCTCAAGATCGAGCAGGAGGCGCTGAAGAAGGAAAGCGACGCCGGTTCGAAGAGCCGCCTGCAGATGCTGGAGAAGGAGCTCGTCGACCTCGAAGAGCGGTCGACGGCCCTGACCGCGCGCTGGAGCGCGGAGAAGAACAAGCTGTCGAACGCCCAGAAGCTGAAGAGCGAGCTCGATGGCTTGCGCATCGAACTCGCCAATGCCCAGCGCCGCGGAGAATTCCAGCGTGCCGGCGAACTGGCCTATGGCCGGATTCCAGAGCTCGAGAAAAGACTCGCAGAGATCGAGGCCAAGGAGAACAGCGGCGAGATGATGGAGGAGGCGGTTACCGCCAACCACATCGCGCAGGTGGTTTCGCGCTGGACCGGGGTGCCCGTCGACAAGATGCTCGAGGGCGAGAAGGACAAGCTGCTTCGGATGGAAGAGAGCCTCGGCAAGCGCGTGGTCGGCCAGGCCGAAGCCGTGCATGCGGTGGCAACCGCGGTGCGCCGTTCGCGCGCCGGCTTGCAGGACCCGAACCGCCCGATGGGCTCGTTCATGTTCTTGGGCCCCACCGGCGTCGGCAAGACCGAATTGACGAAAGCGCTCGCCGAATATCTGTTCAACGACGAGACCGCGATGGTCCGCCTCGACATGTCCGAGTACATGGAGAAGCACTCGGTATCGCGGCTGATCGGCGCCCCTCCCGGCTATGTCGGCTATGACGAGGGCGGCGCGCTCACCGAAGCGGTGCGGCGGCGGCCCTACCAGGTGGTGCTGTTCGACGAGATCGAAAAGGCGCATCCCGACGTCTTCAACGTGTTGCTGCAGGTGCTCGACGACGGCCGCCTGACCGATGGCCAGGGCCGCACGGTCGATTTCCGCAACACGCTGATCATCATGACGTCGAACCTCGGCTCGGAATTTTTGGTCAACCAGCCGGAAGGCGAGGATACGTCAGCGGTGCGCGAGCAGGTGATGGGCATGGTGCGCGCGCACTTCCGCCCCGAATTCCTCAACCGCGTCGACGAGATCATCCTGTTCCATCGCCTGCAGAAGAGCGAGATGGGCCGGATCGTCGAAATCCAGTTCAGCCGGCTTACGAAGCTGCTTGAGGACCGCAAGATCACGCTGACGCTCGATGCCGCCGCGCGTGACTGGCTGGCGGCCAAGGGCTGGGATCCCGCCTACGGCGCGCGGCCGCTGAAGCGGGTGATCCAGCGCAACCTGCAGGATCCGCTGGCCGAGATGATCCTCGCCGGCGAGGTCAAGGACGGCGACCGCGTCGCCATCTCAGTCAAAGGCAATGTGCTGACCTTCAACGGCAAGGCGCCGCAGACCGCCGAGATCGCGCCGTTCGAAGGCCCGATGCCGAAACGGAAGCTGAACTGAGGCAAAGTTTGAGGCCCTCTCCGCGATGCGGAGGGGGCCCCGCGGCCATTTCTTCAGAAAAATGTTGTGCGTCTACGGGTGGCATGGCCCGCACCGCTTCGTCGCCCCTGCGATGCTTCTGGGCCCTATGAGCCCTCGCCAACCACCGGCCCCGTTTCCTTCTCATCGTCCTCATCCGCCTCGAGCTCGGAGAGGATCTCGATCAATTCACCGACCCGCCCGCTCGGCAGCGGCTTGCCGGCGTTCATCAGCGGCTCGTCATTGGCGATCCAGGCCTGGGCTTCCGCGAGTTCTTCCGCGGTCGTACCGGTCCCGATGATTTGCGCGATGGTCACGTCGTCGGCGGCACCGACCGCCCTGATGATTTCATTCCGGGTCAGTCGCGTCATGGCTACTTCCTTCAGGCAAGCGCGACCCGCCCGCCAGCGGTCTGTAGCGGGGGCGGGGCACTTCGCGCCTCAGCTGTGCGTGGTGAGCCGCGGCGGGTTCTGGTACATGATCCAGATCTCGATCGCCGCGAGGATGGCAACGGCAGCGCCGATCGCGACATGGACCCTCATCGCCGTGGCGGCTCCCTCGAAGCCCAATAGCCAGGGGGAAACCAGCGTCCATAGTCCGACGATGAGGTTCAGCCACTCCTCCCAGATTGCGAATGCCGCAAGCGCCGCGACCGCCAGTATGGCGATCACAAGGCCGGCGACATGGGCGTTCTCGGAGGCCCGTCCGGCATCGAAGCCGAACATCCAGGGCGAAAAGAAAAGAATTGCGCCAAGGATCAGGTTAGCGACGTCACACAATTTTGCGTTCGTCCAATTCTCCATGACACCCTCCAATTTTGAAGGCTTTCCTGCATGATTCAACCGGAAGATGGCCGCCCGGGTTCCAGAGCAGGTTGATGATATTATTGGGTGAAACGCCGGCCGCGCCCCTCACAACATGACGCGAGGCGGCTTGCTCCCGAACGCCTCAGGGGATCGGGGGCATGTTGCGATGCGGCGAGGCCGCGGACGGAGTGTCGGATGCCTCGCCAATGTTTGGCGTCTACTTCGTTGCCACCTTGTAGATCGAATTCTCGATGTCGGAGGAGAAGTAGATCGTGCCGGATGCCCCGACGCCCACGCGCCAGCGTAAGGTCAGCCTGAGTTTGCGGGTAATGTCAGCGCGCAGAGGTCAGCGGTTGGTGATCTGACGAACCCCGGTGATGCCGGTCGCGTCCGATATCCGCGCTGCGCCGCCGCGATTGTTCATCATCGCGTCGAGACGATCGCGCTCCTTCTCGAAGCTCGCAAGCAGCGGCCCGTCGAGCGAGCGGCCGCGCGGCAATTTGATGCGCATCGGATCGACGAAGCGGCCGTTGACCAGGATTTCGTAATGGACGTGGGCACCGGTCGATTGTCCGGTGGACCCGACGAAGCCGATCACCTGGCCCTGCCGCACCCGCTTGCCGGGCTCCATGCCCTTGGCGAAGGCCGACATGTGGCCGTAGGCGGTCTCGTAACCGTTGTTGTGCTTGATGCGGACGTATTTGCCGTAGCCGCCTTCCCACTCGGCCTTCTCGATCACGCCGTTGCCGGAGGCGAAAATCGGCGTGCCGTAGGGTGTGGCCCAGTCGACGCCGGTGTGCATCTTGACGTAGCCGAGGATCGGATGGCGGCGGATGCCGAAGCCGGAACGCATGATCGCGTTGTTGACCGGTTTGCGCACCAAAAACTTCTTCGCGCTCTTGCCGGTCTCGTCGTAATAGTCGACGACCGCGTCGTCGGGGGTCTGGAAGCGGTAGTATTTCTTGGTTTCGCCGCCGACGGTGAGCGAAGCGAACAGCACTTCGGGCTTGTCGGTGCTCGTGGTGCCTTCGTCCTCGCCGGCATAGAACACGTCGAAAGAGTCGCCGGGCTGCACTTTGCGCTGGAAGTCGACGTCATAGGAGTAGATGCGGACCATGTCCTCGATGACGCCCGGCGGTACCTTGTTGCGTAGCGCGGTCTCATAGATGCTTTGATAGAGCCGTACGCCGGTGCCGTCGTCATCATCGTCGTCGCTGTTATCGGCGGCCTCGGTGGCGGTGTTCATGCTCTGCACGTCGACCGCGACGTATTTGCCGAGGTCCGACAGCGCAGCCACCGCTTCGACAGCGGTATCGTTGGCGACGATCACCCGGTAGGGCTGCAGCCGCTGGCCCGGACCCGCGGGCGCCATCAGGATCCGCAGCTTCTCGCCTTCCTTCAAGCCCCCGTCGTGGCCGCGGGCGCCAAGCGTTGCCGCGATCGATTTCGCTTCCTCGGGAGTAGCGCCCTGATCGCGCAGGATCGAGGTGACGGTATCGCCCTTCTTGACCAGGTGAATGTGTTCGCCGGACGGATTGCCGCCGGTGACCTGTTCTTTGGTCTTCGCCAGCAGCGTGACGTTTTCCGGGACCACTCGGGTTTCAAAGCCGGCATAAGGATCGCTGACGGTGCCTTCGGAGGCGTATGCCATTTTGAGGTCGGACTGCGTGCCGCCGGCGTCGGCCGCGGCGTTGGCGAGCGCCGCGTAACGCACGCCGCTCGAGTTACCGTGCCAGTTCGAGGCGTCGCGCACCCGCATCAGGACCTCGTCGAGCGCGACCACCGCGGCGAGTTTGGCTTTCGGCAGGATCGGCGCGAGGTCCTTGGTGACGAACGACACCTCGGCGTCAGGCTCGGCCGCATCGGCGGCATTTGGATCGTCGGCGGCCGCCGGCGCGGGGGAGCCGACATCGCTCAGCATGCGCTGGGCGTTGAATGGCGGGATCTTTGCGGAGAGATCGCTGGTCGTCATCGACAGATTGCCGGCGATGCGGATGAAGGGCCGCACCCGCATCACGTCCCGGTTGCCGACCCGGGTGACGGTGGAGACCCGCACCACGCTGCGTGCCGCGGTCGCCTCGCCGGGGGGCGGCAGGCGATCGCTCTTGCGCAGGCTCGCCGTCTTGTCGTTGGCGCCGAACGCCCCGCGCAACGCGCCCTCGACCCGTTCCGGCACCTTGGCAAAGGTCATTTCGCCGTCGAGCGACGCAAAAACGGCGCCGCCGATCAGGGCCGCGCCGCACAAGCCAGTTAGAATCGTGCCGCTAAACCATTGCACGGAGACACGGCGGCGATCGATCACCGCGGCCTCGGAGCCATCAACGGAAAGCGGCGGCTCGTGACCGAGATCGATGATCCCGGTCTCGCGCCCGTAGCCGCCCCCGCGTGACGTCCTTTGATTCAATCCACCGTCCCCCCAAGTTCCATCGACATTCGATGAGATCTTCGCGTCCGTCGCACCCTTGCTCGCCCCGTTAAGGGGGGATCCGGAAGCACGGTGCGCCGTGCGGATGTTCGGAAATCAGGAACCAAGAAACTGCCCGAAATCACGAACAACTATGGTCTGCAGATCGATCTCTCGATGTTTCTCGGCTGCAAGGAAAAGGCGACAGGTCCATGGATGATCGCCTATCCCCAAGTAGAAGACCGCGGCAGCCCCCACTGGCATTCCGCGATTCAAAGCTTACGTAACGCCAGAACGTCGCAGGATTGTGGCTCAAGTACGGCGCAAAGTCCCTAAAAATCGAGACTTCTTCGCGGTGCAAGATTCTGCGGCTTGATGCGACGATTTGTTGACAACAACCGTTGACAACGCCGATCGGGCGGGCTTATAACCCGGCCACTGAGCGCGGCGCTGCTTTGGCCCTTGGCCAAAGCATGTTTTCGTGCCCGTGAAGATCCTCACTAAGATGAGTGAATCAACAGCCGATCCCAATCGGTTGTCATTTGCCGTCGAATGAGTGCTTCGCGACCCTTCCAGAGATGGAAGTGGGGTCTTCGGACCCCGGGCTGTTTGACAAGTGAAGATGAAGAAAGAGAAACGTGGACGGCGGAGTCCTTGCGAGTCTCGATTGCTTGAGAACTTAAAGTCTTAGGACTTGGGTTTTCGGGTGCCGGGACTGGACGAAAGACTTCGGCGGTACACGTTTACATAGGTTACACCATCGTTGTCCGCGATGTGAATCGCGTTCAATAAATATGGTGGGACCTCGTCAAACGTTGTGATCAGCCGGTTTGAAGTTTCAAGTCCAACTTGAGAGTTTGATCCTGGCTCAGAGCGAACGCTGGCGGCAGGCTTA